>Ga0180221_1000066_pt1 | contig 184259 bp, 187 predicted proteins | sample eDN5th37CKraftMG_FD_151339 | JGI IMG/M metagenome (GOLD analysis project Ga0180221, IMG submission 151339) | Enriched Miracle-Growth compost microbial communities from Emeryville, California, USA - eDNA 5th pass 37_C Kraft MG (version 2) (version 2) ... | reverse complement strand
CAGAAGCCGGCAGACGAGCGGCCGGCCGCCAATGGCGAACCCGCGCCTGCCCAGCCCGAGCAGCCGGCCGAGGCAACGCCCGAAAAGCTGCACAGGAAGGGCGATAAGCAGAAGCCGGCAGACGAGCGGCCGGCCTCCAACGGCGAAGCCGCGCCCAATCAGCCCGAACAGCCGGCCGAGGCCACGCCTGAAAAGCCGCACAGGAAGGGCGACAAGCAGAAGCCGGGAGACGAGCGGCCAGCCCCGGGGGACGAGACGGCAGGCGAAGGCAATGTCGCGCCGGGTCCCGACAGCCAGAAGGTTGCCCCTGGTCCCGACAGCCAGAAGGTCGCGCCCGTCGAGGGACGGGACCGGAACGCCGGTCAGGGCTGGAACGGACGCGACGGCAAGCGCCGTCCCGAGCCTGCCGATGCCGGCCCGCCGCCGGCCGACGACAAGGCGGCCCAGCGCGAGGTGCGGCCCGAAAAGATCGAGCCGGTGACCGCCGAAAGAGGCAAGCGCGTGAAGGAACGCCCCGTCGACATGGGCCGCCGCGAACGCCCGAAGGGCGCCGAGGTGCTCAAGGAGCTGGGAGACCGCGTCATCATCGAGCTCGGCAAGCAGATCATGGTCGAGAGCGACGACCGCCCGCGCATGACGCATGGCGCCCGTGACGTCTATTATGAGGACCTGCCACGCGGCCGCACCCGCGAGACCATCGAGCGCGGCGACGGCACGCGCGTGGTGACCATCCGCAATTCCTATGGCGATGTCATCCGCCGCTCGCGCATCACGCCCGACGGCCGCGAATATGTGCTCGTCTATGTCGATGAGGACAATTTCGACCGCGTGCGCGACTGGCGCGATCCGGGCCGCGACCTGCCGCCGCTGCGGCTCGACATCCCCGAGGACGACTACATCATGACCTCCGACCGCGTGCGCGATCCGGACATGTATTATCGCTTCCTCGAACAGCCGCCGGTTGAGCGCGTGGAACGCCTCTACTCGATCGACGAGGTCAAGCGCTCGGCCCGCATCCGCGACAAGACGCGCCGCATCGATCTCGACACGATCACCTTCGACTTCGGTTCGGCCTCGATCGCGGAGAGCGAGGTGACGCGGCTGGAAGGCGTGGCCAACGCCATGGAGCGCATTCTGGACCAGAACCCGGCGGAGACCTTCCTGATCGAGGGCCACACAGACGCCGTGGGGTCGGACATGGCCAATCTGGCCTTGTCCGACAGGCGCGCGGAGGCGGTCGCGGCCGCGCTCACCAATGTCTTCGGCATTCCGCCGGAGAACCTGGCCACGCAGGGCTATGGCGAGCAGTTCCTGAAGGTGAAGACCCAGGCTCCCGAACGCCAGAACCGGCGCGTCGCCATTCGCCGCATCACGCCGCTGGTGGCCCCGGTGGCCAGCAATCGATAGCGGGCGGGCCCGATGACCCGGTTTTTGCCGGATTCGTGATCGACAATGGCTGTCGATCACGGTTTCGCGAGCAGAGACGCAGGGTCATTGACTCGCCCCATTCGTCCTACCACTTCTGCTGGTAGAGAGTTCCCTGCCCCATCCCCCTAGCCGGGGGACGTGGCGAAAGCCCGACCGGTCCCCCCTCCCCGGTCGGGCTTTTCTGTTTTTCGAAGCGGCCATGTGCCTCTTGAAAACGCCCTCATCCTCCTCGAAATACGCGCTTTCTCTTCTACGGAAAGGCTCCATGAAACGTCTCGAACACGCTGTCGAATCCATCATTCTCGCTTCGCGCTGGCTGCTTGTTGCATTCTATCTCGGACTGGCCTTGGCATTGGCCATCTACGCGCTGTCATTCGCCAAGAAGCTGTTCGAGTTCGTCACCAAGGTCATGGTGCTACAGGACACCGATACGATCCTGAAAATCCTCGGCCTGATCGACGCCGCGCTGGTGGCGAGCCTCGTGGTGATGGTCATCATCTCTGGCTACGAGAATTTCGTCAGCCGCTTCGACAACCACAATGGCGAGGTCCACTGGCTGGGCACGATCGATGTCGGCTCGCTGAAGATCAAGGTCGCCTCCACCATCGTGGCGATTTCCTCGATCCATCTGCTGCAGGTCTTCCTCAACCACGCCAGCTACACCAGCGAACAGATCATGTGGCTGACGCTGATGCATCTCACCTTCGTCGTCTCGGCACTGATCCTCGCCTATATCGACAGGATCACCGGTCTCAGCAAGGCGGGCAAGAAAGGCGCGAAGATCTCACAGGAACCGGGCCTTTAAAGCGCTCAACGCTCGTGAAATCAGGCGGATAGCCATCCTTCCTGAATCAATCTCGCAGAACCCGCCTACCAGGGGCGGGTCACCTTCGTGTCGGTCTGTTCGAACACCTCGTCCGGAACGAAGAAATCGCTTGCCAGCGCGCCCCCGGCATCGGGCGCGTATTTCGAGAAGTCGGTGACGCCGGCCTCGCGCAGCACCAGTTCGTCGATGTAGAAGTTGCCGGTGCGCTCGCGCGACGGACTGGTGAGGATCACATGGGCCGCATCGGCCATGATCTCGGGCGATCGGCTTGCGGCGGCCATGGCGGCCCCGCCCAGCAGGTTGCGCACGGCGGCCGTGTCGATGGTGGTCAGCGGCCAGAGCGAATTGACCGCGATGCCATCCCTTGCGAACTCGGCGCTCATGCCCAGCGTGCACATCGACATGCCGAACTTGGCCATGGTGTAGGCGACATGGCCCTTGAACCATTTGGCCTCCATGTCGAGCGGCGGCGCCAGATTCAGGATGTGAGGGTTTTGCGCCAACTTCAGGTGCGGAATGCACATTTTGGAAACGAGGAACGTGCCGCGCGTGTTGATCTGGTGCATCAGGTCGAAGCGCTTCATGTCCGTTTCCAGCGTGCCGGTGAGCTGGATGGCGCTGGCATTGTTGATGCAGACATCGATGCCGCCGAATTTCTCGACCGTTGCGGCCACGGCCTGCGCCACCTGCGCTTCGTCGCGAATGTCGCAGACCACCGGCAAGGCCTTGCCGCCCGCCTTCTCGATCTCCTCGGCAGCGGTGTAGATCGTGCCCGGCAGCTTGGGATGCGGCGCGGCCGTCTTGGCCGCGATCGTCACATTGGCGCCGTCCCTGGCCGCCCGCAGCGCGATCGCCAGCCCGATGCCGCGCGAGCCCCCGGAAATGAAAAGCGTCCTGTTCTTCAGCGACACCGCAATCCCCTTTTTGAAAAAACCACCAAGGCGGCTGGAACCTTCAGCCGCCGCCAATCACCTCGTCGGTCGTGTCGACCGAAACGCCCGACCCGTGGACCGCGACGGAACCGGCCTTCACGCGCGTGGTAGCCGTGCCGTCGGCGATCCGTGTGCCGAACACGCCGCCGCCGACCGCGCAGGCCGACAGCAAGGCGGCCGCACAGCCCAGCACCACCGCATGAAATATCCTGTTTCGATACGCGTCCATGATCGTCTCCTTGCCGCATTCTTTCCGGCTTTCCGGCAAGGATCAAGAATGCTCCTTTCGCGATCGGGGTGCCCGCAAGTGGGCGGATTGCGTGGCCGTCGCGGGGCTGATATGCCGCCGCGTCATCGACCGCGGACTTTTCTTCAGATCCACCATTGATTGCAAACCAACTGTTTACCAATCCTGAGGTTGATACGCCGCGGCGGCGATCATTCATCGAACGCCAAGAAATTCCGGTCAGTGATGGTAGGGTCGGAGGTCCGCCATGGGCCTCGCGAGGGGGTTAGCTCAGACCATTTCGATCACTGGTCCCGGCCTTGAGGACGAAGTGCATTGAGACCGCGAATGGGTACGTTTCGCCTGCAACATCTGTCCTGGCTGGCAAGCTGGGTGGCGGTCGCCGGCTGCCTTGTGCTCGGCGGTGTGCTGTTTGCCGTCGGCCTGAACGACTACCGGCGCTACAGCCTCGGCATCCAGGAGTTCGACCGCTACCGGCTGGCGCTTCTGGCCGCCAATCACATCTCGGCCGAACGCGGGCCGGCAAACAGCCTGATGGGCGCGGACGAGGACAAGGCGGCGGGATTCCAGAAGCAGCTCGACGAGCATCGCATGCAGTCCGACCGCTCGCTGGACGCGCTGGAAGCATCCTACGCGACCGACGAAACCCGCTTCGGCAAGGAACGGCAGGCGCTTGCGCGGCTGCGCGAAGACCTCGCCGCCGGCCGCAATGCCGTCGATACGGTCGCTGCCCTGCCGCTCACCGAGCGCCACGGCCACCAGATCGCGACGGCGATCGGCAAGATGTTCCATTCGGCCGATACAGCGATCGGCATGACCGACCTGCTCGGCGAGGCCATCGTTTCCAACCATTCCCAGATCAGCACGGAGATCGTGATGGCCAATACATGCTCACGCCTGCGCGAGCATGCCGGGCGCTTCGGCTCATATGTGGTGATGATGCTGACGGCCGAGAGGGCCGACGACCCCGAACTCAGCCTCATGCTGGCCAACACCGCCGGCCGCATCGACTCGCTGCGCGAACTCATCGCCAGCTATGGCGCGGCCTATCTGACCGACCCGGCGGTGGCCGACGCCTTGCGCGATGTCGACCAGACCTATTTCCGCACCTCCCTGCCCTACGCCTGGGGCATAGCGCTGAAGGCGCTGAAGCAGCCGGGGCTGATGACGGCGGGGGAATTCACCTTGAACTACGTGCCCGGAATGCGGCCGGTGGAGGGCCTGCGCGACGTCATCATCGAACGGCTTTCGGCGCACATCGTCGCCGCGCGCGACAAGGCCGGCCTGCTGCTCGCGCTGGCGGCCGCCCTCACCCTGTTCGTCACGGCGCTGCTGGTGGTCATCAGCCTTGCCCTGCGGCGCCTGCTGTTCCGCCCGCTGCTCGCCGCCAAGGACCAGATCATCCAGATCGCGCAGGACGACCTGACGGAGCCGCCGCTGCCGCACAGCTTCAGCCGCGAGATACGCGAAATGTTCGACGGGCTGCAGACGCTGCGCGAAAGCCAGCGCAAGCGCAGGGCGCTGGAAACCGAGCGCGACCGGCTGACCGAGCGCCTGAAGACGCTCTCGGAAACGGACGGGCTGACGGGCCTGCTCAACAGGCGCGCCATCGACACGATCGGCATGCAGGCGCTGCTGGATGCCGCCCACACCGGCGAGCCCGTCGCGTTCCTGATGTTCGATGCCGACCACTTCAAGGCCGTCAACGACACCTACGGCCACGGCGTCGGCGACCTCGTGTTGCAGCGGATCGCTGAGACGATCCGCGCCGAGGTGCGCGGCTGCGATGTCGTGGCCCGCTTCGGCGGCGAGGAATTCGCCGTGCTGGCGCGCTCGACCACCGGCGAGGGCGCCAGGCAGCTTGCCGAAAAGCTGCGCCGGGCGGTCGCCAGGATGGTGGTCGCCCCGGAGCTCGATCTACGCATCACCGCCAGCTTCGGCGTCGCGGCGTGGCATCCGGGCGAGGAAAGCTGGGCCGAGCTGGTCGAGCAGACCGACCGGCAGCTCTACCGGGCCAAGAACCTCGGCCGCAACCGCGTCTGCATGCGCGAGGACGGAGCGAAGGACGGCCTGGCCGAGACGGTCGCGCCCCGGCGCAAGAGCGTCTGACGCGACAGGCCGCGCCGACGCGGCTATTTCCCGACGCCGAACACCTCCGCGCAGCGCGACAGGCTGAAGCCCTGCCCGTCCGTGTCGCGCGTCGCCTCGACACTGGTGATGATGCCGTTGGCGTCCGTGGAAATCTGCGCCTCGCAGAACAGCGCCTCCACGCGCGGCGGCTTCACCATCACCTGCTGCGGTCCGCCGCCGAAGGTGACGCCCGAGCTGGTCGTGCGCGTTTCGGTGACGGTGGTCGAACTGTTGGGCTGCGACACCGTCGTGGTGGTCTTTGTCGTGGTCTTGCCGGCCATCGGGTCGCTGGCGCCGATGGTGGTGTATTCGGCCGGCAGCGTGCGCGTCGTCTCGCCGCCGCGCCAGCGATAGACCTTGCCGCCGTTGTTCAGTGAAAACTCGCTCAGCGGCGCACCGTATTGCGTGAAGAAGGCATCGCTGGGCTGGCCGACGAAGCGCGACTTGAGCGCCTGGTTGGCCTCCTCGGTGGTGGTGCACGCGGCAAGCGCCGGCGCGACGAGCGCCAGCATCAGTCTGGTCAGTTTCATGAAAGTCCCCCGAAATTCCCCGCGCAAATCTAGTCGACGGCATTGGAGGCACAACGAAAAAAGAGCGTCGAAACGCTCTTTTCACAACCATTTTCGCACCGGACCGGCACACCGGATTTCGCCCGCGCGGAATGTCAGTCGAAGATCGACTCGCCCTGCTCGTCGATGATCTGCTTGCCCTTCTTGAAGGAAACATCGACCGCATCGTCGATCGAGGCGAAGCGGTCGGCGCGGATGAAGCGATGTTCCTTCACCGTTTCCCCGACCTCCTTGGAAATGATGCCGCAGGTCTGGAACTGGCCGCCTTCCTTGAAGGGCGTGGCGCGAATGCGGAAGCCGTTGTACTCGATCTCCTTGACCGCGGTTTCCGAGGTCTTGCCGGCATCGCCGCCACCGCCGAAAAGACGTTTCAAAAAGGACATATGCACCTCGTTCTGGATTCAATGCTCGAAAGCTAGCGGCTTCGCGCGGCGGCGTCGAGACGGCTCGCGCGGCCATCCAGCGGATGATCACGCCTGTAACGCAGAGTTCATCGCGGCTCGCCGTTCATTACCCAAGCGAAGAGACAATCTCGCGGTAAGCCGCCTCTGGGAATGCCTTCATGGTATGCGTACGGACATTGCCGGCCATGCCGATCTGCAGCGCAAGTCGCGCTGCCACCGCATCGTCGGGCGCCTCGCAGACCAGCACCATGTCGTATTTGCCCATCGTCATATAGAAAGCCTTGAAGCTGCCGCCCATATCCTGAAGCTGCTTCTTCACCGCATCGAGCCGCTTCGGCGACTCGCGCACGTTCTTGATACCCTGCTCTGTCCAGTTCACCAGCATGATGTAAGTGGTCACGACACACCTCCCGTTTCCGGTGCCGCAACGCAACCACGCCCAGCGTCGGCGCCGGTATGAAAGCCCCCCTGTTTCACCTCCAAGGGGGATATGGAGCCGTCGCTGGCGCAGGCAAGAAAATCCTGCGCTATGAAAGGCACGCGGATTGCTGTTTGCGGCTTGTCAAGGGCTGGCGGTCCGCCAACTCCTGGACTATAAGGCCGTCGTTGCGCCGAAGCGCACCGTAAGCGTCTCACGTAAGGCAACGCATTCAACCGGTCATCGACCGGAAGGAATGCCATGAACTGCGCCTTTCGTGATCGAGCGACCGATTTTCAAAGAGCAACTTATGAAATCGTATCGCAAACCCGCACGCGGAAAGCTTCCCGCGCACTACGCAGGCATCGTCATGCCCTTCGTGCTGTCCGTGCTGATGACGTTTGTCGTCTCCGCCATCTCCACCCTCAAGGCGCTTGGCGCCACGGCGGCCTTCCTCACCAACTGGCCCGCTGCGTGGGGTCTTTCCTGGCTGGTGGCATTCCCCACGCTTCTCCTGGTCCTGCCGCTGGTGCGGCGCATCGTGGCGCTTGTCGTTGCCGCGCCGCCGGCACGCTGACAGGCGAACAGCATCAAAACCGCGTCAATACGGGAACAGTTCCCAGCGCTTGGCGCTGCGGGGCACCACGCATGTGCCGCGGCGCAGCAGCGTCCACATCTCGCAGATGCTGCCGTCCTTGAGGCGGCAGAAGCCGAACTGGCGCCCCTTGCTGTCCGCCCGGCTGTCGGGTTGCCCGCCGATTGCCGCGCAATAGGCTGTCGCGTCATTGGCCAGCCACACCACCGCCTTCGGTCTGGGATAGCACCCGGCCGTAAAGGCCAGGGCCAGGAACGCGGCGCAAAGTGTGGTACGCGTACCGATGAACATCGCTTCGCTCCACTATCAATGCCGTCGCCCGCTTACGTCGGCCGTAAAAAAGCCCAGGTGCAACAACACCTGGGCTTTTCATTTCTCAGCTGTCGAGGAAGCTTCTCAGCTTGCGCGAGCGGCTCGGGTGCTTGAGCTTGCGCAGCGCCTTGGCCTCGATCTGGCGGATACGTTCGCGCGTCACCGAGAACTGCTGGCCGACTTCCTCCAGCGTGTGGTCGGTGTTCATGCCGATGCCGAAGCGCATGCGCAGCACGCGCTCCTCGCGCGGGGTGAGCGAGGCGAGCACCCGGGTCGTGGTCTCGCGCAGGTTCGCCTGGATGGCGGCATCGATCGGCAGCAGCGCGTTCTTGTCCTCGATGAAGTCGCCGAGGTGCGAATCCTCCTCGTCGCCCACCGGCGTTTCGAGCGAGATCGGCTCCTTGGCGATCTTCAGCACCTTGCGCACCTTTTCGAGCGGCATTGCGAGCTTTTCCGCCAGTTCCTCCGGGGTCGGCTCGCGGCCGATCTCGTGCAGCATCTGGCGCGAGGTGCGCACGATCTTGTTGATCGTCTCGATCATATGCACCGGAATGCGGATGGTGCGGGCCTGGTCGGCGATCGAACGGGTGATCGCCTGCCGGATCCACCATGTAGCGTAAGTTGAAAACTTATAACCACGCCGGTACTCGAACTTGTCCACCGCCTTCATCAGGCCGATATTGCCTTCCTGGATCAGGTCCAGGAACTGCAGACCGCGGTTCGTGTACTTCTTGGCGATGGAGATGACGAGGCGCAGATTGGCCTCGACCATTTCCTTCTTGGCGATGGCCGCCTCGCGCTCGCCCTTCTGCACCTGGTTGACGATCTTGCGGAACTCCGCGATCGAGATCGCGGTCTCGGTCGCCAGATGCTGGATTTCCGAGCGCAGGTCGTTGATCGCGGCCGCTTCCTTCTCGGTGAACTCCTTCCAGCCCCGGCTCGGAAGCTTGGCGATGCTCGACGTCCAGTTGGGATCGAGCTCGGAGCCCTGATATTCGCGCAGGAACTCGTCGCGGCGCACGCCATAGCTCTCGGCCAGGCGCAACAGCTTGCCCTCGTTCTGCACCAGACGCTTGTTGATGTCGTAGAGCTGCTCGACCAGCGCCTCGATGCGGGCATTGTTGAGCGACAGCGACTTCACGGCCTTGATGAGCTGGTCCTTCAACTCCTTCAGGCGGCGGTCCTGGCTGGGCGACAGCGTGTCGGCGTCGGCCAGGCGGCTTTCCACCTGCTGGTCCTGCAGCTTGCGCAGCTTCTTGTAGGTGTCGGCGATGACGTCGAGCGTTTCCATGACCTGCGGGCGCAGTTCGGCTTCCATTGCCGCCAGCGACAGGTTGGTCTCGTCCTCGTCCTCTTCATCCTCTTCCGGCCGGCTCTCGCCGCCGACATTGGTGATGTCGTCATCGTCGCCGCCGCGCGCGCGGCGGGGCGGATTGCGGTCTTCCGGCGTCTTGGGGCGCTCCAGCTCCTCGCGGTCGAGCACCGGGGCCTGCTTGGCCTCGGGACCGGCATAGGTGGCCTCGAGGTCGATGATCTCGCGCAGCAGGATCTTCGCTTCGTTGAGCTCGTCGCGCCAGATGATGATGGCCTGGAAGGTCAGCGGGCTCTCGCACAGACCGGCGATCATGGTCTCGCGGCCGGCCTCGATGCGCTTGGCGATGGCGATCTCGCCCTCGCGCGACAGAAGCTCGACCGATCCCATCTCGCGCAGATACATGCGCACCGGATCGTCGGTACGGTCCGTCGGCTCCTTCTTCGTCGTGGTCGCGGCAACGGCCGTGCCGGTCTGCTCGGCCAGCTCGTTGGCGTCGTCCTCGGCATCGCCGGCGCCTTCGGCTTCGGCTTCCTCGCCGGCCTCGTCATCCTCGACGACATTGATGCCCATGTCCGAAAGCATGGCCATCGTGTCCTCGATCTGCTCGGAGGTGACTTCCTCCGAGGGCAGAACCGAGTTCAGTTCGTCCATGGTGACGTAGCCGCGCTTCTTGGCGGCCTTGATCATCTTCTTGACAGCGTCGTCGGAAAGGTCGAGCAGAGGGCCGTCGGTGGCGCCTTCGCGTTCGTTCTCGACCTCTTCCTTTTCCTTAATCGCCATTCTTCTGCTTTCTCCAAGCGATCGGCCGTACGGAGCCCCAAGCTCTCCGACCGGGTAACAAATCACCGGCACTGCGGCTTGACCAAGCCGTTAGCAGTGCGTCAGTTACCTCCTGATTAACCCTACTATCTGGGGCAGCTTGCGCTCGCCGTCCAGATCAGCTTCCCATCCTGCGAATTCGGGTGCGGGTCGTTCCGCGTTTTCAAACTTCGAATCGTTCTGATTCCGCCATTCAGACCACAGGTCAAGCGCCTGTCGCATGATTCGCGTTAAAAAAGCGAATCAATTGAGACTCGCTCAGCTCCCAACTGCCCTGCTGGCGGCCAACGGCCCGTCAGTTTCGATCGGAGCGACCCGATGATATGCCGAAGCCTTCTATCAGCGCCTCGGTAGCCTGAACGTCACGAAACTGGGCCTGGATTTCCACCAGATGCCGATAATTCTCATCGGTCGGGTCGGTGGCCAACGCCGTTTCCGCTACTTTCAGCTCCTTATGTAGAGTTCGGGCGCTGCGGTGCAAGTGGAGCGCCTGGGCGAAAGCGTCGCGCGCGTCCTCGATGGCCGCATCCTCCAGCGCCGGCCACAGCCGCGCCTTGCGCACCAGCGCGGTGGCGCGCTGCCAGGCCTCGGCCAGGCCGGCCTGTTCGATATGCGCCACGATGGCGCCACGCTCCTCGGCGTCATGGGCCACCGCATCGATCGCCGCATTGTGCAGCAGCCGCAGGTCGGGATCGGTCAGTTCCAGCCGCTCGACATGCTCGAAATGCTCGTCGATCAGCGTGGGGTGGTTGACCAGCGCCACGACGATCGCCGCCTCGCGCAGCGGCATCGCGCCGCTGGCGCGCTTGACCAGCGCCGAGCGCGCAAGGCTTTCGGACACCGCCAGCCGGCCGGCCACGACGCCGGGACGGCCCGGCCGCTGGCCCGCAAAGCGCCCGCCGCCCCCGCCCTGCTGCTGCGGCCGCGTGCGCTGAGCGCCGAAATAGCTCATCACGCGGTCGCGCATTTCCTGCGCATAGTGGTAGCGCACGCTCTCGTCCCTGATGCGGCTGGTGAGTTCGCGCAGCGTCTTTTCCAGCTCGGCCCGCCGTTCGGGTGTATCGAACACGCCGCCCGAGGTCTCGCGCATCCACAGAAGGTCGGCGAGCGGCCGGGCGTCGGCCAGCACCGCCCGGAAGGCATCCGCCCCTTCCGCCCGGACGAGATCGTCGGGGTCCTTGCCTTCCGGCAGCAGCGCGAAGCGCGCCGTGCGCCCCGCCTGCACCAGCGGCAGCACCATGTCGGCCGCGCGCCAGGCGGCCTTCAGGCCCGCCTGGTCGCCGTCGAAGCACAGCACCGGCTCGCCGTTCATGCGCCAGAGGATTTCGAGCTGGTGTTCGGTCAGCGCGGTGCCGAGCGGGGCCACGACATTGTCGAAGCCGGCCTGCGCCAGCGCGATCACGTCCATGTAGCCCTCGACCGCGATCACCGTGCCCTCGCGGCCCATGCCCTTGCGGGCGCGGGCGAAGTTGTAGAGCACATTGCCCTTGTGGAAGAGCTCGGTGTCGGGCGAATTCATATATTTGGCCATCGCGTCGGCAGCCATCGCCCGGCCGCCGAAAGCGATCACCTTGCCGCGCGCATCCTCGATGGGAAACATCACGCGGTCGCGGAACCAGTCGTAGGAAACCGGGATATCCGGCCCGTGCCGCACCAGGCCGCAGGCCTCGATCTGCGCCTTCTCCACGCCCTTCGAGGCGAGATGCTCCTTCAGCGCGTTGCGGCTGTCGGGCGCATAGCCGAGGCGGAATTTCTGCTGCGTCACCGAGGTCAGCCCGCGATCGCGCAGATAGGCGCGCGCCTTGGCGCCCTCGGCCGACTGCAACCGCTCCTCAAAGAACTTCGCCGCCATCTCCATGACGTCGTGCAGGCTGGCCCGCTCGCGCTCGCGCCGCTCCTCGACCTCGTCGCGCGCCGGCATCGGCACGCCGGCCATGTCGGCGATGCGCTCCACCGCTTCGGGGAAGCTCATGCCGTCGAGCTCCGTCAGGAAACGAAAATGGTCGCCCGAGACGCCGCAACCGAAACAATGGTAGCGGCCCTTGCGGTCCTCGCAGTGAAAGCTCGGCGTCTTTTCGCCATGAAACGGACAGCAGCCCCAGAAATCGCCGCGCGACGTATTGGTCTTGCGGCGATCCCACGCGACGCGCTGGCCGATGACGGCCGAAATCGGCACCCGGTCGCGTATCTCGTCGAGGAAGGAAGGCTGGAAGCGCATGGAAGTGGCTCACTTTCAGACCCATATAACCACACCTGTCCCGCGATACGACTCCCGGATTGAAGAATGCCCGCTTTTCACAAGCAGGCGCTTCATTTCCGACACTTTGCGTCGGCATCAAGCCCACTCTTGGAGGTGGACGAAAAATATTATCCGGCTAATCTAAAACAGACAAAAGATGACCCTGATTCGTGCCATGACCGACCAAGCGAAGCGCTGCTTTCCCGCAGCCGCGGCGGTGCTGCATGGCCGGAAGGCGGTGGCATGAGCGGTTCGGTAGTCCTCCTGCAACTGGCCGGCGCGGTGGCACTGATGCTCTATGCCACGCGCATGGTGCGCACCGGCGTCGAGCGCGCCTATGGCGACATATTGCGCCAGAAGCTGCGTTCCACCATGCGCAACCCCTTCATGGCCGTCATCGTCGGCACGGCGCTGGCCGTGGCGTTGCAAAGCTCGACGGCGGTGACGCTGCTGGTGGGCTCCTTTGCGGGTGCCGGCATCGTCAGCGGCATGGCCGGGCAGCTTGCCGTGCGCGGCGCGGAGATCGGCTCGGCGCTTGTGGTGAAGATCCTTTCCTTCGATCTCACCTTGCTGGTGCCGGTCTGCATCACCGCCGGCACGACGATCTTCATGGCCACCGAGCGGCGCACCTGGCGCCAGTTCGGCCGCATCCTGGTCGGCATCGGCCTGCTGCTGCTTTCGCTGGAGATGATCGGCCAGGCCTCCGAGCCGCTGCGCGACAGCAAGCTGCTGCCCATCATCATCGATTATTTCTCGGGCGACCCGATAACCGCCTATCTGCTGGCGGCGCTGATCACATGGCTGTTCCATTCCAGCATCGCCGGCGTGCTGCTGGTGGTGCAGCTTGCCGGGCGCGGCCTGATCCCGCCGGAGCTCGGCATCGTGCTGGTGCTGGGCGTCAATCTGGGCAGCTCGATCATCGCCCCGCTGCTGACACGCGGAGCCGAGCCGGAAGTGCGCGTGGTGCCGATCGGCAATCTGCTGATGCGGGGCCTCGGCTCGCTGGTCATGCTGACGGCCTTCCTGACCTTCAAGCCCTCGCCCGCGCTCATCGGCGCGACCAGCGTCGACCAGATCATCAACGCGCATATCCTGTTCAACGTCATCGTGCTGGTCGCCGGCATTCCCTGCTCGCCGCTGGTCTACCGCGCCTCGCAGGCGCTGGTGGCGCTCGGCACGCCGGCGAAACCCGCCGAATCGCTCGCCACCGCCGAACTCAGCGCGCTCAACGAAGCCGATCTCGGCACGCCCAGCCTGGCGCTTGCCGATGCCACCCGCGAGGTGGTGCGCGTGTGCGAAACCGTCGAGATCATGCTCAAGCGCATCATCGAGCTTTACGAAAGCGCCGATCCCGACAAGATCAAGGCGCTCTCCGCGCTCGACGATCGCGTCGACGTCAAGACGGCCGCGATCAAGCTCTATCTCGCCAAGGCCACCATCCAGCAGATGACCGAGGACGAGGCGCTGCGCTGCCAGGAACTGCTCGGCGCCTGCGTGAAGCTCGAGCAGGTGGGCGACATCATCGTGCGCAACCTGCTGGTGCATGTGCAGAAGAAGATGCAGCGCGGGCTGGAATTCACGCCGGAGGGCTGGCGCGAGCTTTCCGCCTTCCATGCCACGGTGCTGGCCAATGCGCGCCTTGCCTTCAACGTGCTGATCTCGCGCGACCCGGATTCGGCGCGCCAGCTCGTGGTGGAGAAGGACCGCCTGCGCGACTTCGAGAAGGAAACCAGCTACTCTCACTTCGCGCGGCTGCGCGATGGCACGGCGCGCAGCGTCGAGACCAGCGCCATCCACCTGGACACGATCCGCGACCTCAAGCAGATCAACTCGCTGCTGACCTCGATGGTCTATCCGGTGCTGGAAGAACAGGGGCTGCTGCAGAAGACCCGGCTGAAGGCGAGCTGACCCGGCGCGCCGTCCCCGCAGCGTCGCGCCTCCTGCCCCTCAAGCCCCGGTCCCCCGCATGAACCGTCCGCGGCAAACCTTCACTGGTTTTGGTGGCGCTAATGCCAATCGTCCCCCTCCCTCTTTTTGGCGGGGGGCAGGAGTGGAGGTATCGAGCCGGCGGCGCGGGGATAAGTGGCGGCGGCACGAAATCGCGCGCCGTCGTGGCAATCCTACAGATCCACCCGGAAGCGCAGGCTCTCGCCCCGGCCATAGGCCGCGTCTTCCATGAAGCGCTCCACCAGCACGCCGCCATTGGCGAGGATGACCTTGTGCGAGGCGATGTTGTCGGGCTGGGCGGTGATCTGGACATGGTCGAGCCCCCTCGCCCGCGCCTCCTCTAGCATCAGCGCCAGCGCGCGGGTGGCATAGCCGCGGCCGCGCTTCCACGGCACCACGGCATAGCCGATATGCCCCAGCACATGCGACGGCAGCGCCGACGTACCCTCCTGCCAGCGGAAGCCGATCGAACCCGCCACCTCGCCATCCCAGATGAAGCGGCGGTAGCCCGGCAAGCGCGGCACCTGGGTGCCGTCCGGCAGGGTGAGCGGAGGTCCCTTGGCCTCGGGGTCGTCCTGCCCCGCGACGAAGGCCAGCGGATCGGCCGCGATCGCCGCCAGATGCTCGCGCGCGGTTGCTTCCGGGCGCACATTGTCGGGCGACCAGCCGCGTTGGAGGGCATCCACATAGGACGGCAGGTGCTCCAGCGCGGGCTTTACCAGCTCAATCGTCATGGCTTTCAGATATCCATTATGTTGCGGCGCAAGGCGCGCCTATTGCAGCGCCGCCTTGACCAGCGCGCCCGCCTTGCCGAAATCCATCTGGCCGGTGTAGCGCTCCTTGAGCGCGGCCATCACCCGGCCCATGTCGCGCAGACCCGCCGCGCCGGTTTCGGCGATCGCGTCGGCCACGGCCTTCTTCACCGCGTCCTCGTCCATCTGCCTGGGCAGGAACTCGCGGATGATCTCGATCTCCTGGCGCTCCTGCTGGGCGAGCTCCAGCCGGTTGCCTTCCTCGAAGGCCCTGGCCGATTCCTCGCGCTGCTTCACCATCTTGGCGAGGATCTGCAGGATCTCGTCGTCATTGACCGGATCCTTGCCGACGCCGCGATTGGAGATGTCGCGGTCCTGAATGGCCGCATTGACCAGCCGCAGCGTCGAGATACGAAGCTTGTCCTGCGCCTTGAGGGCGCTCTTGAGGGCCTGGGCTATGGTCTCGCGCATGGCGACAACTCCTTGGAACTGCGGGGAACACTAGAACACGATCGCCGAAACCGGGAAAGGGACTTCCAGCCGCCCGCGCAAGATTGCGGATGTCCTGCCTCTTCCCGGGGCCGATTCCGGCACCGATCCCGGGCAAGGCGCTCCGTCTAATGCCCCGCGCCCGCAAAGGCAAACGCCGGCATCGCCGATACCGGCCCGCATATTGCGCTGCAAAATAATTGCCGGCCACGACCCGCTGAAACGTTGACCCTGCGCGGACCATCGCCTATTGTCCGTGCCTTGCATGGACTTGTTTATGGGTATGCACGGGGGTTTTGCGAGAAAAGCGCGACGCCCCGTGTTTTGTCGTGCGCTCGCCTTCGGGCCGAGCCGGCGCGCGACATGAGCCGGCCCCGGCCGCCCGCTGACGAAGCCTGCCGCAACAACTGGATATGGAGTAGCCGACATGGCCACGAACACCGCCCCCTGGGCAACCGAAGTGCCGACCGCAGTGCTGGTTCTGGCCGACGGGACGGTTATCGAGGGCCGAGGCCTCGGCGCCACCGGCAGCGCGGTTGCCGAAGTCTGCTTCAACACCGCGCTGACCGGCTATGAGGAAATCCTCACCGACCCGTCCTATGCCGGCCAGATCGTCACCTTCACCTTCCCGCATATCGGCAATGTCGGCACCAATGACGAGGACATCGAGGACCTGACCCCGGCCGCACGCGCCGGCGCCGTCGGCGCGGTCTTCAAGGCTGACATCACCAACCCGTCGAACTACCGCGCCGCGGGCGATCTCGATGCGTGGCTGAAGCGGCGCGGCGTCGTCGCCATCGCCGGCATCGACACCCGCGCGCTGACCGCGCTGATCCGCCAGAAGGGCGCGCCCAACGCCGTCATCGCGCATGCGCCCGACGGCAGGTTCGACATCGAGGACCTGAAGCGCCAGGCCGCCGCATGGTCCGGCCTCGTCGGCCTCGACCTCGCCAGGGAAGTGACCTCGGGCCAGTCCTCCGTGTGGAAGGAAACGCCCTGGGTCTGGAACGAAGGCTATGGCGAGCAGGATGAGCCGACCATGCATGTGGTCGCCGTCGACTACGGTGTGAAGCGCAACATCCTGCGCCTGCTGGCCGGCCTCGGCGCCAAGGTCACGGTCGTTCCGGCCCAGACGCGGGCCGAGGACATACTGGCCATGAAGCCGGACGGCATCTTCCTCTCCAACGGCCCCGGCGACCCCGCCGCCACCGGCGAATATGCCGTGCCGGTCATTCAGGACCTGCTCAAGACCGGCCTGCCGATCTTCGGCATCTGCCTCGGCCACCAGATGCTGGCGCTGGCCGTCGGCGGCAAGACCGAGAAGATGCACCAGGGCCACCACGGCGCCAACCACCCGGTGAAGGACCACACCACCGGCAAGGTGGAGATCGTGTCGATGAACCACGGCTTCGCGGTCGACTCCAAGTCACTGCCGCAAGGTGTGGAGGAGACCCACGTTTCGCTGTTCGACGGCTCGAACTGCGGCATAGCGCTGACCGGCAAGCCGGTGTTCTCGGTGCAGCACCACCCCGAAGCCTCGCCCGGCCCGCAGGACTCGCACTACCTCTTCCGCCGCTTCGTCAACCTCATCCGCGAGCGCAAGGGCGAACCGGCACTGGCCGAGCGCTGAGCCAACAAGCATCGCCACATAAGTCCAGCAGGTTGTTGACAAACCTCATCCCGCGCCCTGCCGTCATCCTCGGCCTTGTGCCGAGGATCTGTGGACCTACAAGAAATCAATAGGTTAGCAGGTGCCCGGGACAAGCCGAGCATGACGGAGGAGAGGCCGTTGAATTGCCATCTCGCCCTGGGGTTTTGTTTCTGGAGCGTGACAGAAGAGCGTTGCGGCGGCCGAATCTCACGCCGCATACGCTTTATCTGCCGGGATAGAGACGGTCGCGAAGGCTGCGATTACAGAGGCGATGCCGGCCAGAACGAATGTGGCCGACAATGATGACGTGATCACCATGCCTGCAATGGCCGATCCCAAGGGAAAGCCGGCCAGGTTCAGGCTCATTGAGATCGACATCACCCGGCCGAGTTGCTTCGGGTCGGTGCGACGCTGACGCAAGGTCAACAACGCGACGTCGATAGGACCGGACATCACACCGGCGAGCATCAGACCGATTGCCAGGCCGCCAAACCCGAACTCTGCCGCAACCGGCCAAGCCGCAAAAGCGGTGATGACCATACCGACAACCATGATGTGGCGTTCGCGCCCGAACGTTCGCAAATGCCCGGCGAAGAGTGCGCCGATACCGCCGGCGATGCCCATCGCGGCCCACAGGAAGCCGGTTACGGAACTGCCGACCGCCGTGGCGTAATGGTCGGCTATGAAAACGGGAACCACGACATACAGGACGCCCCAGGTGACCTGATACAGTGAGTAGGAAATGGCGAGACCGCGTAGCGTGGGCTGTCGCGCCATGATCTGAATGCCTTCGACCATCTGGCGCAGGAACAATGTCTGCCTGGAGGCCAATCCCGGCAGGCGCGGAACGCGAGCGAGGCAGATCGCGGCACCCGCATAAGCCGCGGCAATCGTCGACATTGCGGTTTCAGGTCCGAGCCAGGTAACGACAAGGCCCGCCAAAGCCGGTCCGACGACATCGACGATGGCATAAACGGCCGTATCAAGCGCGTTCGCCCGATCGAGCGCATGGGAGGGAACGAGGCGAGGCAGCAACGTTCGCGTTCCCGCCGCCCCTAACGGACCGGCAAGCGAGAACAGCATCACCAAAACGAGCAGGACCGGTGGACTGGCCCAGCCGGCCCAGCTGGCGACGCTGATCGCTGCAATGAAAATGGTGCTGGCGATCATGTCGATTCTGACTGCGGTCGTTGGCCCAACGCGGTCAAGAAGAACGCCCGCGACAGGGCTAACGATCAAGCCGGGAACGATCGCCGCGAATGTGAGCCACCCGGCTAACGCCGGCGACGAAAACCGGGCCAGCACGAGCAGCACCAGTGTCAAGATGAACATGCGTCCGGCCAGGCGGGAAAGCGTCGCAGCAAAGATCAGAGGAAGTAAGCCGGGGATCTTCAACAAGTTTCGATAGGAATTCTGCTTATCCATGATGATGTGAATTAAGATGGTATGTAGAATCTCTTAAGAGATCAGGAACCCGAGCCAATCTACCCCGAAGGACCATTCTGAAACGAGAAGGTACTTCTTGCCCACTCGGCAGTCCACCAGGATCGTTCGTTCCACTCAAGGCAACCTATATGCCTGATCAAGAACTCTGTGGGTGGCCCGCTGACGCGACACTGGAAAATCCTGACGCCTTCCCATCCATCTACAGCCCATCGAACCGGCACAGCCGTCTAGCCGGGCGCGTCCTCAGGGCTGCGTATTGAAGGTGTCGCAGTCCTGCAGCTTGCCGCTCTGGAAGCCGCGGTTGAACCACTTCATGCGCTGGGCCGAGGTGCCGTGGTTGAAGCTTTCGGGCACGACATAGCCCTGCGAGCGCCGCTGCAGCGTGTCGTCGCCGATCTGCTTGGCGGCGTTCAGCGCCTCTTCGAGATCGCCCTGTTCGAGCAGCCCCTTCTGCGCGGTGTAGTGGCCCCAGATGCCGGCGAAGCAATCGGCCTGCAACTCGACGCGCACCGACATGGCATTGGCGTCCGCCTCGCTCATGGTCTGCCGCATGCGGTTGAACTTGGGCAATATGCCGATCAGGTTCTGGACGTGATGGCCGACCTCATGCGCCAGCACATAGGCCTGCGCGAAATCGCCCGAGGCGCCGAACTGGCGGTCGAGCTGGTTGTAGAAGGACAGGTCGATATAGACCTTGTGGTCCTCGGGGCAGTAGAACGGCCCCGACGCAGCCGAGGCAAAACCGCAGCCGGAGCGGGTCTGGCCGGAGAACAGCACCAGCTTCGGCTCCTCATATTTCAGGCCGTTGGCCTGGAAGATGCCGTTCCACACATCTTCCGTTTCCGCCAGCACCGTCGAGACGAACTGCTTCATCTCGTCATTGGACTGCGTGCCCTGGCTGACCTGCCCGCCGCCCGTCGATCCGCCGTCCTCCAGCACCGCGAGCGGATCGATGCCGCAGGCGCGCAATGCGAAGAACAGCACGACCAGGATGATGATGCCGGAAAGCCCGCCGCCGCCGGCCGCGCCGCCGATCGGGATGCGGAAGCCGCCGCCCGGCCCCATGCCGCCGCCGAAGCCGCCGCCTTGTCCCCGGTCGTCCTCCACATTGTCACTCTGCCGACGACCCTTCCAAAGCATGCGTGCAACCTCGTCCTCGTTTCCGGTCCGGCCCCTGAACAAGGGCCGGTGATGTCAAACCGAAATCTATTCCAACGGTTGCATCAAGTCACAGGGTTTTTGAATGACCGGGCGCGCCGCGCCGGCATGTCCTTGCGGCGCGCCCATAAGCTCCTGCCTTACCGAAGCTTCAATGCTGCTTGCTGCCGGCGCCCTTCCCGTCGGAGCTCTTCGCGCGCTCCTCGAAGCGCTCGGCCCCTTTCTTGAGCGCGCTGCCCTTGCGGGCCTCCACCTTGCGCTCCTCGCCGGCGGCTGCCCGGCGCAGGCCGCTGGCGGCTTCCTTTCCCTTCCCGGTCGGTGCTTCCTTCACGCCCATGGCGATGCTCCTGTGTTCAAGCTGGAGCAAAACAACGCATCATCTCCCGCCGCGTTCCGCAGAAAAATCTTGCTTCCGCACCCTTGCATCCGTCTTGATTCCGCCTAACTTTTATTGCTAATGATTTGCAATTGCGAATAATTAAGTGAAGCCAGCAGATGGATCTGTCCAGCCACACGCCCCCGGAAACAACGCAGGGATGGCGTCAGCCGAGGGGTGAAGCCTCCCTCTCGGATGTGCATCGCTCCATCGCCGTAAGAAACACCGGCCCGACCTGGCGTCGGGCCCTTGCATTTATCGGCCCGGGCTATCTCGTCGCCGTCGGCTACATGGACCCCGGCAACTGGGCCACGTCGCTCGCCGGCGGCTCGAAGTTCGGCTACACGCTGCTGTTCGTCGCGCTGGTTTCCAACATCATGGCGGTGGTGTTGCAGGCGCTGTGCGCGCGCCTTGCCATCGGCTCCGGCCGCGATCTCGCCCAGGCCTGCCGCGACGCCTACGGCAAGCAGGTTTCCTATGTGCTGTGGTTCATGGCCGAGATCGCCATCATCGCCACCGACCTCGCCGAGGTCATCGGCACGGCCATCGGCCTCAACCTCATCTTCGGCATCCCGCTGGAAATCGGCGTGCTCGTCACCGCGCTGGACGTGTTCCTCATCCTGTACCTGCAAAGGCTGGGCTTCCGCTGGGTGGAGGCGCTCATCATCGCGCTGCTTGCGGTCATCGCCGCCTGCTTCGCCGTGCAGATCGCACTGGCCGACCCGGACTGGGGCGGGGTGATCCGCGGCTTTGCCCCCACCACGGAAATCCTCACCAACCCGGATATGCTCTATCTGGCCCTCGGCATCCTCGGCGCCACCGTCATGCCGCACAATCTCTACCTGCATTCGGGCATCGTGCAGACCCGCGACTATGGCCACACCAGCGGCGAGAAGCGCGAGGCGCTGAGATTCGCCTCCTGGGATTCGGCCATCGCGCTCACCTTCGCGCTGGTCATCAACGCCTCGATCCTGATCCTCGCCGCGGCCACCTTCCACCGCGTCGGCCAGACCAATGTCGAGGACATCGCCCAGGCGCACGCCCTGCTCGCCCCGCTGCTCGGCCTGTCGGTCGCGCCGGTGCTGTTCGGCATCGCGCTCATCTGCTGCGGCATCAATTCCAGCGTCACCGCCACCCTGGCCGGCCAGATCGTCATGGAAGGCTTCCTGCACATCCGGCTGCCGCAATGGCTGCGCCGGCTCATCACCCGCGGCATCGCCATCGTGCCGGCGGCCGCCGTCACCATCTGGTACGGCGAGGCCGGCACGGCGCGCCTGCTCATCCTCAGCCAGGTCGTGCTCAGCCTGCAGCTTTCCTTCGCCGTGTTCCCGCTGGTCATCTTCACCGCCAGCAGGAAGAAGATGGGGTCGCTGGTGGCGCCGCGCTGGCTCACCGTCTTCGCCATGCTCATCGCCATCGTGATCGCGCTGCTCAACCTCAAGCTGATCTACGACTTCATGCTCGGCTGAGCCACTGACACGGCGACCGTTCCCTTGTATGCCTCGTCCATCATCGAGGGAGAGGTCATGAAGATAGCTGTCATCACGGATATCCACGGCAATGTCGCCGCCCTGGAGGCCGTGCTGGACGACCTCCAGCGGCGCGGCGGCGCCGACCTCGTCGTCAATCTGGGCGATTGCGTCTCGGGGCCGCTGTGGCCGCGCGAAACCTTCGAACGTCTCGAAAGGCTGGGCGCGCCCACGGTGCGCGGCAACCACGACCGCCGCGTCGGCGAGGACAGGCCGGACGACATGGGCGCTTCCGACCGCTACGCGCACGACCGGCTGACCGATGCGCAGTGCGCCTCTCTCGGCGCACTGCCGCTGCGGCTGGAGATCGCGCCGTCCGTGCTCGCCTTCCATGCGCGGCCGGACCATGACGAGCGCTACCTGATGGACGCGGTTGTCGAGCACCGTCTGGCGCGCGCGCCGCGCGCCGTAATCGAGAAGCGGCTGGAAGCGCTCGACCCCGGTGTAAAGCTGGTTCTTTGCGGGCACAGTCACCGCCCCGAGCTTCTGCGGCTTTCGGGCGGCAGGATGGTCTTCAATCCCGGCAGCGTCGGCTGCCCCGCCTTCGAGGACACCAACGCGCCCGCGCATGTCTCGGAGCAGGGCTCGCCCCTCGCGCGCTACGGCCGGGTGGAACTGTCCGGCGATGCCGAGCCGCGCCTGGAGTTCTTCGCGGTGGCCTATGACTGCGAAAGCGCGGCAAGGCAGGCGGAGAAGGCCGGCCAGCCCGGATGGGCCCATGCGCTGCGCACGGGCTTCATGCCGGGCTGACGGCTGCCCCTACTCCGCGGGCGTGGCGGCCGCCAGCACGCGCCGCCGGTCGATCGCGCCCGCCAGCGCCGAAAGCCCCGTGTCGGCAGCGCGGCGGTGCATTGAAGGAAGCGGGAAAACGTCTATGTTCGGGCCATGAGGCCGTCGCACCCCACCCCCGAACAGATCACGCTCGCCAATGTGCTGGGCGTACTGGGGGATTCGACGCGGCTTGCCATCATCGCCCAGCTTGCCCGCGACGAGTCGACGCCCATGCGCTGCGGCCAGTTCCTGGACCTCGGCTCCAAGACCAACATCAGCTATCACGTCGCCAAGCTGCGCGAGGCGGGCGTCATCTACACCGAGGCGGCGGGCACCAGCCGGCTGCTCTCGCTGCGGCGAGACGACCTCGACGCGCTCTTCCCCGGCCTGCTCGATTCGGTCATCGCTTCCGCCCGGAACCTGCCCTTTCCGGTCGAGCTGGAAGACTGACATCCACACCGGCCGGAATTATCGCATCGGCAGATGTCGGCCCGGCGCGCCGCCGCGCGTCCTCGGTCCATCGCCGGATTCGACTCCGGCCTCGTTCGGGAGACATGACATGAGAAAGATCATTGCCGCGGTATTCGTCAGCCTCGACGGCGTCATGCAGGCGCCGGGAGGGCCGCAGGAGGACCCCATGGGCGGCTTCAGGCATGGAGGCTGGGTCGCGCCGCATTTCGACGACGCGCTGGGCGGGGTCATGGGCAAGCTGTTCGAAACGCCGTTCGACCTGCTGCTGGGGCGGCGCACCTACGACATCTTCGCCGCGCACTGGCCCCATGCGAAGGACGACCCGATCGGCCCGCTGTTCGACGGCGTGACCAAATATGTCGCCACCCACGATCCCGAGAGCCTCACCTGGCAGAACACCGAATGGCTGGGCAGGGACGTGCCCGCCGCCTTGCGCAAGCTCAGGCAGGGCGACGGCCCGGACCTGCTCATCCAGGGCTCCAGCCAGCTCATCCAGCAATTGCTGGAACACGATCTCATCGACCGCTTCCAGCTCGTCGTCGTTCCCGCGGTGCTCGGCGGCGGCAAAAAACTGTTCGGCAACGGCACCATGCCGGCGGCGCTCAGGCTGACCGACAGTCTCGTCACGCCCAAGGGCGTCATCGTCGCGACCTACGAGCGCGCCGGCGAGGTCGAAACCGGCGACTTCGGGCTGGAAAATCCGAGCGAAGCCGAACTGGAGCGCCGGCGCGGATTGGCGGAGATGGAGCGGCGGCGCAAGTCGGCGTGAGTTGAAATTCCGGTCTGCGTGCCCGTCAGCATGACTGGAGCAACCGCATCCCCCCTCCGCCTCGCAGCTTGAACGATTGGCGTTTCCTCTCCCTCACGAAGTGGGGGAGAGGTGTCGAGGGCGAAGCCCGAGACCGGGAGGGGGAATTGCTCAGGCCATCAGGCACCAGCAAAAACCACCCTGCTTCGATCCAGAGCCCATGTCTCCATTTTCGTATCTCCGTCTGCGCGCGCCTCGGCGGCGACCTGGAGACCGATCCTCACCTGATAGCGAAGAAACTCCTCCCGCCCTTGCAGACGATCGGCGGCGTGCAGCTCCATGTAGCGGCATTGAGCCTCCATGCATGCAAGCCAGGGACGCCAGAAAAACAGATTGGCGATATCATAGAGGCTGTCGCCAACCATCGCTTCAGACCAGTCGATCACGCCCGTAACGCGCCCATTCTCTGCCAACACATTGTTGGAACCGAAATCTCCATGAACCAGCGCTCGATGATCGCCATACTGGTGGTCGCGCACAAACCCTACCAGGTCTTCGGGCCCGTCAACTGACATGATAAATTCCTGCCAGGATGGGAAAAGCCCTCGCCCGGATGCCTCGTATGGTCCGTACCCGGCTATATGCGACGTGTCGATCGCCGCCATGGTTTCGAGAAGCCCCACAATCTCCCGGCCATATGCGCTCGCCTGCGCGCCAAGCGATTGAAGTGTGCTGCCGGGCACCCTGTCTGAAATGCAAAGCCAGGCATCGGATATAGGTTCAATCCTGAGAACGCGGGGCGCTCTGACCGCAGGCCAATTGCTGGCTACGTAGGCGTCCTTCTCGAAACCGTCGCGCGTTCGATTCAGCCTGACCACGGCATCGTGGCCGTCCACAATGGCTGAGTACGCGAGGGATTCTTCACCCTCTACAAGCTGATGGATATTCTCGATTCGGGTGTAGCGATCGGCGAGAAAGGCCGCGATCTCGGATAGAGAAACATCAGGTTTCATCATCCCTCGTCATTGAAACTGGGGTAGCATTCTCCTCCAGGATGACCGCTCTTGGCAGCGTTTTGCAATGGCCTGACAGTCTGTAACGGGGTCGTAAGCAGCTTTCCACACCGACGGCAAGGGCCCGCGTCGCCACGTGTCCTGAAAACGCCGAACGGCCGAGGCAGAGCCATGATCTGGCCTCCTCTCCCCCGCCCGCATGGCAGCCATGCCGAAAAGTCGCAAAGTTTCCCGCATTTTCGGGGTTACAAGCGCGGCGGCATTTGCCTATAAGGCGCCCTTAGCCTGACAACAGACTCTGCACCCCCACCGGCCGGGCATTCCCGCGCCGGGGTTTTGCGCAGAGCCAACGACGAACGGACCCTGCCCATGCCAAAACGCACCGATATCAAATCCATCCTGATCATCGGCGCCGGCCCCATCGTCATCGGTCAGGCCTGCGAGTTCGACTATTCCGGCACCCAGGCCTGCAAGGCGCTGCGCGAGGAGGGTTATCGCGTCATCCTGGTCAACTCCAACCCGGCCACGATCATGACCGACCCGGAGCTGGCCGACGCAACCTATATCGAGCCGATCACGCCAGAGGTCGTCGCCAAGATCATCGCCAAGGAGCGCCCCGATGCGCTGCTGCCGACCATGGGCGGCCAGACCGCGCTGAACACCGCGCTGTCGCTGCGCCGCATGGGCGTGCTCGACCGCTACAATGTCGAGATGATCGGCGCCGATGCGCACGCCATCGACAAGGCCGAGGACCGCGCCCTGTTCCGCGAGGCCATGGCCAGGATCGGCCTGGAGACGCCGCGCTCCATGCTGGCCAACGCCACCGACGTGAAGAACGCCGACCGCAAGAAGCACGAGGCCGAGCGCGAAGCGCTCAAGGCCGGCAACCCGGCCGACCTCGATGCGGCGCTCGACGCGCTCGAAACGAGCTGGAACCTGGGCGAAGGCGACCGCAAGCAGCGCTACGTGTCGCATGCCATGGGCGTGGCCGCGCAGGCGCTCGACGTGGTCGGCCTGCCCGCCATCATCCGCCCCTCCTTTACGCTCGGCGGCACCGGCGGCGGCATCGCCTTCAACCGCGAGGAATTCTTCGCCATCGTCCAGTCCGGCCTCGACGCCTCGCCCACCACCGAGGTGCTGATCGAGGAAAGCGTGCTCGGCTGGAAGGAATATGAAATGGAGGTCGTCCGCGACAAGGCGGACAACTGCATCATCATCTGCTCCATCGAGAACATCGACCCGATGGGCGTGCACACCGGCGATTCCATCACCGTGGCGCCCGCGCTGACCTTGACCGACAAGGAATACCAGATCATGCGCAACGCCTCGATCGCGGTGCTGCGCGAGATCGGCGTCGAGACCGGCGGGTCCAACGTCCAGTTCGCCGTGAACCCCGAAAACGGCCGCCTCGTCGTCATCGAGATGAACCCGCGCGTGTCGCGCTCCTCCGCGCTCGCCTCCAAGGCCACCGGCTTCCCCATCGCCAAGATCGCCGCCAAGCTCGCCGTCGGCTACACGCTGGACGAGCTGGAGAACGACATCACCGGCGGCGCGACGCCGGCCTCCTTCGAGCCGAGCATCGATTACGTGGTGACCAAGATCCCGCGCTTCGCCTTCGAAAAGTTTCCGGGCGCGGAGCCGACGCTGACCACCGCCATGAAGTCGGTGGGCGAGGTCATGGCCATCGGCCGCACCTTCCAGGAAAGCTTGCAGAAGGCCCTGCGCGGGCTGGAAACCGGCCTCACCGGCCTCGACGAGATCGAGATTCCCGGCGTGGGTCACGGCGACGACAAGAACGCCATCCGCGCCGCGCTGGGCACGCCCACGCCCGACCGTCTGCGCATGGTGGCGCAGGCGATCCGCATGGGCACCTCGCTGGAAGACGTGCATGCCATGTGCAAGATCGACCCGTGGTTCCTGGAACAGATCGCCGGCATTATTCGTATGGAAGAGCGCGTCCGCGAGCACGGCCTGCCGGAAGATGCGGTGAACCTGCGCATGCTGAAGGCCATGGGTTTTTCGGACGCCCGCCTTGCCTCGCTGACCGGCAAGACCGCCAAGGCGGTGGCGCAGCTACGCAATTCGCTCGCCGTCCACCCGGTCTACAAGCGCATCGACACATGTGCTGCCGAATTCGCCTCCCCCACCGCCTATATGTACTCCACCTACGAGGTGCCCTTCGCCGGCCAGCCGGCCAACGAGGCGCAGGTCTCCGACCGCAAGAAGGTGGTGATCCTCGGCGGCGGGCCGAACCGCATCGGCCAGGGCATCGAGTTCGACTATTGCTGCTGCCACGCCTGCTTCGCGCTCGCCGAGGCCGGCTACGAATCGATCATGATCAACTGCAACCCGGAGACGGTCTCGACCGACTACGACACCTCCGACCGGCTCTATTTCGAGCCGCTGACGGCGGAAGACGTGATCGAGATCCTGAAGATGGAACAGAGCCGCGGCGAGCTGGTCGGCGTCATCGTGCAGTTCGGCGGCCAGACCCCGCTGAAGCTCGCCGAAGCGCTGGAAAAGAACGGCATCCCGATCCTCGGCACCTCGCCCGACGCCATCGACCTCGCCGAGGACCGCGACCGCTTCCAGAAGCTGTTGCAGAAGCTCGACCTCACCCAGCCCAGGAACGGCATCGCCTACTCGGTCGAGCAGGCGCGCACGGTGGCCGGCGAGCTCGGCTTCCCGCTGGTGGTGCGCCCCTCCTACGTGCTGGGCGGCCGCGCCATGCAGATCATCCATGACGAGGCGATGCTGCAAAGCTACCTGCTCGACACCGTGCCGGGCCTCGTGCCCGAGGACATCAAGCAGAAATACCCGAACGACAAGACCGGCCAGATCAACACGCTGCTCGGCAAGAACCCGCTGCTGTTCGACACCTATCTCACCGACGCCATCGAGGTGGACGTGGACTGCCTGTGCGACGGCGAAAACGTCTTCGTCTCCGGCATCATGGAGCACATCGAGGAGGCGGGCATCCACTCGGGCGACTCCGCCTGCTCGCTGCCCGTCCACTCGCTCTCGCCCGAGATCGTCGAGGAGCTGGAGCGCCAGACGGCGGCCCTTGCCAGGGCGCTCAAGGTCGGCGGCCTGATGAACGTGCAATATGCCATCAAGGACGGCACCATCTATGTGCTGGAGGTGAACCCGCGCGCCAGCCGCACCGTGCCCTTCGTCGCCAAGACCGTGGGCAAGCCCATCGCCAAGGTGGCGGCCCGCATCATGGCCGGCGAAACGCTGGACGGCGCCTTCGCCCGTTACGGCGCAAAGCCCGACGCGCGCACGCCCGGCCACATCGCGGTCAAGGAAGCCGTGTTCCCCTTCGCGCGCTTCCCGGGCGTCGACATCCTGCTCGGACCCGAAATGCGCTCCACCGGCGAGGTCATGGGCCTCGACCGCGACTATGCGCTGGCCTTCGCCAAGGCCCAGCTCGGCGCGGGCGTCGACCTGCCGCGCTCCGGCACGCTGTTCGTGTCGGTGCGCGATGCCGACAAGAAGGGCATTCTGGGCCCCGTAAAGCGCCTCGCCGGCCTCGGCTTCAAGGTGCTCGCCACCGGCGGCACCCAGCGTTTCCTGGCCGAAAACGGCATCGAGGCCGAGAAGATCAACAAGGTCCTGGAAGGCCGCCCGCACATCGAGGACGCCATCCGCAACCGCCAGGTGCAGATCGTGTTCAACACGACCGACGGCCAGAAGGCGGTGTCGGACTCGAAATCGCTGCGCCGCGCGACCCTGATGCAGAAGGTGCCCTACTACACCACGCTTTCCGGCATGGAGGCGGTGGCCGAAGCCATCGCCGCGCTGAAGGCGGGAAGCTTGGAGGTGAGGCCGTTGCAGGAGTATTTTTGAAGGCAGCGGGGCGAGCGCCCTGGAATTTGGGTTTCTCCGAACGGGCCAACTCGCAGGAAGTTGCCGTTCGGCTCACCCATTACCGCTACGATGATCGAAATGCCCGGCCGATAGGCCGATAGTAGAAATGGTAGCGGGCGTTTCCGATGTCCCAGACCCGACCCCGATGGGTGCGTCCTTCAAGACGGCTGCGCGCCTTCTCGGGATGAGGGAAACTGGCGCATGACCTCGGGATGAGGGAGCTTTGCGACGCCGCCTTTGATACTCAGGCGCCGGGCGTCATGGAAGCCAGCGCCGGCACGGGTGCGGTGGTGGGGGTGATGACAGGCATGTCGGCCTGCATCATCGCCGGGATCACGGCGGTGGCGGTCGGGTCGGTCGGCATCGGCAGGTTGCGGCGCATGCGGTGGCGGTCGGTGCCGAGGCCGGTCAGCTCCAGCATGCCCTTGCGCTTGGCGTCGTAATAATAGCCGCGCTGGTAGAGCTTGTCGGCGCGATCATGGTCGCCACCGGCCACCAGCCAGGCGCCGCGCAGATATTTGACCGCGTATTTCAGATTGGTCTCGGCATCCAGCAGGCCGCGCGCCGGGCCGTCATAGCCCATGCCGCGCGCGGTGGCGTGCTTGATCTGCATCAGGCCCCAATGGCCCTTGTTGTAGGCCAGCGGGTTGAAGGTGCTCTCGCGCTTCACCACCCGGCGCACCAGATCCACCGGCACCTCGTAGATGGCGGCATATTTGGCGATCAGCGTCTCGATCTGGGCCGGGCCGGCCACGGCCGAACCGGCGACAACCGCGCCGGCGTTGGGCGTGGCGTAGGCGCTGGCCGGCAGCATCGGCTCCAGCGAGGCGACCTGCGTCCCGGCTTGCGCCGTTGCGCCGGGAAGGTTCGAGCCGGGTTCCGCCGGCAACTGGCCCTCGCCGCTCTCGGCCTGCGCCACCAGAGGCACCGGCGCGCCTTCCACGGGCGCATAGGAGCTGGGCAACACGGCCACGGTTTCGGGAAGCGGGAAGTCCGCGCTCTGCTCGTCCACGGGCGCGGTGTTCAGCGCAAGTTCAGGCGACTTGCCGTTGCCGGTGGAGGTGCAGGCCGACAGGCATGCTGCGCAGATCGCAACGCCGACAGCCACGAAAATCCGCAAATTCGGCAAACCCGCTCCCACCGCAAATCGTTAAAAGGCCCGTCCCAGAGGCAAATCTCTTACATGAGCCGCCCGATGCGGGCAACCATGCCCGGACGGCCGGCGGCAACAGGGCCGATCAACAGATGTGTCAGATTGTTGCGGAAAAGTATTTGTTCCCTATTTGTACCCGAACACCTTGCATGATACGACTCTGCGCGAGTGAGGATCAAGGCCATGTCTTCCGCCCTTCCCTATCATCTCTTCGAAACGCCGCTGGGCTGGATCGGCGTCGCCTGGAGCGCGCGTGGCCTGACACGCGTGCAACTGCCCGAGCGCGACCGCGCCGCGACCGAAAGGCGGCTCATCGCGACGCTGCCGCATGCGGAAAACGGCGGCACGCCGGTGCAGCGGGGCGCGGAGGAACTGCCGCCGGCGATCGCCGGGGCGGTGGCGGCCATCGCGCGTTATGCAGCGGGCGAAGCGGTCGATTTTTCCGGCATCGCGGTCGATATGGGCAATGCGGACGAATTCCGGCTCGCCATCTATGATGCCGCGCGGCGGCTCGGCTTCGGCGAAACCGTCACCTATGGCGAGCTTGCCGCCCGCGCCGGCCATGCCGGACTGGCGCGCGAGACCGGCCAGGCGCTGGGGCAAAATCCGGTGCCGCTCGTCGTGCCCTGCCACCGCATCCTTGCCGCGGGCGGCAAGATCGGCGGCTTTTCGGCGCCCGGCGGCGCGGCCACCAAGGAAAGGCTGCTGGAGCTGGAGGGCGTGCGGGTCGGCCCGCCGCCGCCCGCGCAAAGCTCCTTCGCCTTCTGAAGCAAGCGGCCGGCGCTTTGCGGATCAGGGCTTGTTGGGCAGGCGCAGGCGGCGCTGCGGTTCCACCGGCCGGCATTCGCGCACCGGGCAGGCGCGGCGATCGGCGGTCGGCACCATGGTCGTTTCGGCGCGCTCATTGTGCCGGCAGAACTGGCGGTCGCGCACATAGCGGTCGAAGCGCAGCGCCGAGGGGTCGCGCGGCGAACGATAACGCAGGATCGCCGCCCCCTCGCGCTCGATCGTCGACTGCACCTGGGCGCAGCTCATATCCATCGTATCGTAGCGGGAAATCGCCTGCGCCTCGGCGGCAACCAGCGACAGGCAAAGAGCAAGCAACACGCGTTTCACCAACACCTCCATGAAGAGCCGGTGCATTTCCCCACCCGGCCGTCTCGCGCTATGGCGGGAAATGGCCGGAAGAATGGCAAAGATGCAGGCCGCGTTCGAAAGCCGTGGAATAAAGCTGCAGGTCCGGCGCGGGCGCGCCTTTTCGGGCGTTTCCGGCCGGGCATACGGTCGTCCCTCTCGCCAAGATTGTTGCGAGGGCCCTCTTGTGCTCCTGTCGGGCACGCCCTATATCGGGGATGTTGATATTTCGGCCGATTGATCTGTAGTCTCGCGATTCTATCGCGTTTGCTGACGTCTATCTCCAAAATCTCGATACTAACGACTGGACTTCGGCCATCCGGCATCCGGTCAACCAAACGTGCAAACGCAAGGAATACAAATATGCCCACCGGCACCGTAAAGTGGTTCAATTCGACCAAGGGTTTCGGCTTCATCCAGCCCGACACGGGCGGCGCGGACGTTTTCGTCCACATCTCCGCTGTTGAGCGCGCTGGTCTTTCCAATCTGGTCGAAGGCCAGAAGATCAATTTCGAGATCGAGCAGGACCGCCGTACCGGCAAGTCCGCTGCAGGCTCTCTCTCCAAGGCCGGCTGATCCCAAAGCGCGCACCGGACCGGTGGTTCGGAGCGCGCGGCAAGTCACGGATGTACTGGCGGCCGCGCGACAAGCGCGCCGGAGGTCAGGTTCGGGAACTGACGCGGCAGATTGCCGCCAGACCTGAACGACGAACTCCAGATCAGCTCCATTGGAGCACGGAAGGCGGGGTCACTCCCCGCCTTTTTGCTGTCCGAAGAAAGGTGGCCGGCCGGAATGCGCCGGCCCGGCCCGATCACGGCAGCCAGTTCATGGGCACATGGCCCGGGTCGGCGCGCACGCGCTCCAGCCAGGCGCCGACCGCCGGATAGGCACCGAGGTCGAAGCCGCCCTCGCCCGCCACATGGGTGTAGGCGTAGAGCGCGATGTCGGCCACGCTCATGGCATCGCCGGCGAGGAAAGCATTGCCGGCAAGGTGCTTCTCCATCACGCCGAGCGCCTTGTTGCCTCTTTCGAGCGTGGCTGCCAGCCGTTCCGGCGTCGCATCCTTCCTGCGCTCGGGAAAAGTCAGCAGCGCCCGGCGCACCGCGATATAGGGCTCATGGCTGTATTGCTCGAAGAACAGCCACTGATAGGCCAGCCCGCGCCGGTAACGATCCTGCGGGAGAAAGCGCGTTCCTTCGGCGAAATAGAGCAGCATGGCATTGGATTCCGCCAGCAGGCGCCCGTCTTCCAGCTCCAGCAAAGGCACCATGCCGTTGGGGTTCCTGGCGAGATAGTCGGCCGACCGGGTCGCGCCGTCATGCGAGCTCACCTCGACATGCTCGAAGGGAAGGCCGAGCTTGGCCAGCAAAAGGCGCGGCTTGTAGCAATTGCCGCTGTCGGTCATGCCGTAAATCCGGATCATGGGCGCTCCTTGTCATGAAATCCGCTTATCGCGCGGATGGAAGCGCGCATCCAATGATAAGTTTTGCGGTGTCCTTCAATGCGGCTGGCAGGTCGCGCGGCCACACGCGGCCCGGCGGGCTCTAGCCGCGCAGCGAAACCACCTTGCCGCCGGTATCCAGCAGGGCGGCGATCGGAACCGGCCTCTCGTCGAAGACGGAGCCGGCAGGCGCCATGCAGGCGAGGAAATCGCCCTGGAAATGGTCGGCCCCGGCATCGAGGGCAATGCGAAGCTGCCCGGCCGTGTCGATGCCGTCGACCAGCACTTTCAGGCCGCGGCTATGCCAGACGGAGACCATCGAGCCGAGCAGACGCGCGGTCGGTTCCGCACAGATCTTGCGGAACCAGTCGCCATGCAGGCGTATGACATCCGCGTCGACGGCCGGGGCAAGGGGCTGCGCGCCGCCGAAAATGCCGCCCATGCGCACACCCTTCCAGCGCAGTTCGTCGAGAACCTCGTCCGCAAGGTCCGCTTCACTGCCGGCGATTTCGCAGACCAGCTTTTCCGGCCCCAGAACCACGTCCTGCCACCCGGCCGTGCTCGGGCTGTCCAGCAGCGGCGGAAGGCAGGAGACATGATCGGGACTGCAGGTTACATGCAGATCGAGCCCCGCAACGCCGATATTGCCATAGTTGCGAATCTGGAGCGCCAGGCCCAGGGCCACGGCGAACCCGCCATCGGGCGCGCATGCGGCGGCAAATGCGTCCGCCGTGGCCGGCGCGCCCTGCTCATACGGCACGGCGACGCCCGAAAGACCGGTCGGGCGCAGGAAATTGCTGCAGCGTGAAAAGATGGGCTGATAAGCGCAGACCAGCCGAAACCTGCCCACGATGCCCGCCGCGATGTCCAGCTCATCGACGACGATCGCCTGATCGATCAATGCCGGCAGGTCGCGGCCCAGCGTCATGACGATCTTTTCCGGACACGCGCGCCGGCCGAATTGGACGAGCGCCGGCGCGCGGACACCGCAGGCGCTGCAGCCGCCGCTTCCACGGACTGCGCGCCGAAGCCGACGGAGACGATCTCGGGGCGGGCCAGCACATAGCCTTGCACCATCGAGGCGCCCGACTTCTCGGCCAGCTCCAGTTGCCAGTTTTCTTCGATGCCCTCGAACACGGTGGTGATGCCCTGCTCGGCGAACTTCTCGACCATGGCGGTCAGCAGCGCGACACCCGCGCCGGTCGTCATCAGACGGCTGATCCACTGCGCGTCGAACTTCACGATGTCGGGCCGCAGCGCCTTGACGCGCCGGATATCCGAATTCTCCGCGCCGTAATCGTCGATGGCGATCCGCAGGCCGTTGGCGCGCAAGGCCTCGACGAAGGCCCGCAAGGCGGCCGCCGATGCCGCCTTCTGCTCCGTCACCTCGCAGACGACCCGGCACGGCGAAATTCCAACCTCTTCCATCACGTGGCGCATATCGCGCAGCGCGCTGTCGGCCACCGCCCGCTCGGTAAACAGCGAGGGGTCGAAATTGACGAAGATGGAAGCTTCCTGCGGCAGGCAGGCCGCGCCATTGAGCAGATGCAGCGTGCGCGTCAGCGTCTCGACGTTCAACCGCTCGGCCGGCGCGATCGCGTTGAAGAAGATCATCGGCGAAATCCGTTCGCCTCCGAGCGACGGCCGCACCAGCCCTTCATAGGCGACCAGCTTCGGCTGCTCGTCCGGCTGGAAGGCGAAAATCGGCTGAAACGCCGTTTCCAGAAAAAAGGATCCCCAGGAGCCGGTTGCGATACCGTTGTCCTGTCGGATGATGTGGCCGGTTCCGACACTGCGCGACACGATACTGCTTGCTCCGGGTTGACGACAGATTCTGACATGCCAAGGTTTTATTCCCTGTTAACGCATGCGAGGCTTGCGCGGGCATTGATCCGACATGGCCAGTGCGCGAATTAAACGAGACCAGCGCCACGCGACACTTGCGAATTGCCGCACAATCCGACATGACATGCGCGGCCGAAACTCAGGCCGCCCCATGAAATGGAGATGAAAAGTCATGGCCTTTCTTGCCGACGCCCTTTCCCGTGTGAAGCCTTCCGCGACGATCGCTGTCACCCAGAAAGCCCGCGAGCTGAAAGCGAAAGGCCGTGACGTGATCGGCCTGGGCGCGGGCGAGCCTGACTTCGACACCCCGGACAATATCAAGAACGCGGCGATCGAGGCGATCCGCCGCGGCGAAACCAAATATCCGCCGGTTTCCGGCATCGCCCCGCTGCGCGAGGCGATCGCCGGGAAGTTCAAGCGCGAGAACAATCTCGACTACAAGCCCGAGCAGACCATCGTCGCAACGGGCGGCAAGCAGATCCTGTTCAACGCCTTCATGGCGACGCTGAACCCCGGCGACGAGGTGGTGATCCCCACTCCGTACTGGGTGAGCTACCCGGAAATGGTGCTGCTGTGCGGCGGCACGCCGACCTTTGCCCAGACCACCGACGCCAACGGCTTCAAGCTGACCGGCGCGGCGCTGGAAAAGGCGATCACGCCGCGCACCAAGTGGCTGGTGCTGAACTCGCCGTCCAACCCCTCGGGCGCGGCCTATACCGAGGCAGAGCTGCGTGAGATCGCGGACGTCCTGCTCAGGCACCCGCAGGTGTGGGTGCTGACCGACGATATGTATGAGCACCTGACCTATGGCGACTTCGTCTTCAAGACCATCGCCGAGGTCGAGCCGCAGCTCTACAGCCGCACCCTCACCATGAACGGCGTGTCGAAAGCCTATGCCATGACCGGCTGGCGCATCGGCTATGCCGCCGGCCCGATCGAGATCATCAAGGCCATGGACATGATCCAGGGCCAGCAGACCTCGGGCGCCTGCACCATCGCCCAGTGGGCTTCGGTGGAAGCGCTGAACGGCCCGCAGGACTTCATCGCCAGGAACAAGGCGATCTTCCAGGCGCGCCGCGACCTCGTGGTGTCCATGCTCAACCAGGCGCGCGGCATCACCTGCCCCTCGCCGGAAGGCGCGTTCTACGTCTATCCGTCCTGCGCAGGACTGATCGGCAAGAAGGCCCCGTCCGGCAAGGTGATCGACACCGACGAGACCTTCTGCTCCGAACTGCTGGAGGCCGAGGGCGTCGCGGTGGTGTTCGGCTCGGCCTTCGGCCTCGGCCCGAACTTCCGCATCTCCTACGCGACCTCGGAGACGCTGCTGGAGGAAGCCTGCACGCGCATCCAGCGCTTCACCGCCTCGCTCACCTGAGCGGAACAAAATCCAGCCATGAAAAACCCGGCCATGCGCCGGGTTTTTTTTGCGGCTTGCGCTGCGACGCTTACTGGACAAAAGCCGGCTGCGCGCGCGGCCTGACCGCCAGCAGCAGAACCGCCGCGCACAGCACGACCGCCCCCGCCACCAGCATCGCGGCCTGGAAGCCGCCCGCATAGGCATCGACGAAGAGCGCCTGCACGCCGCCTTCGCCCAGGGCGGCATTGGCCGCGAATTCGTGCCGGGAGACGGCCGCACGCGCCACTTCCGCCGCGCCGGCGACACCGGCAAGGTCGAGACTGTCGGTCAAAAGCGACATGGCGCGCTGGCTCATCAGGGCGCCGAGCAGCGCAATGCCGATGGCCGTTCCGGTCTGGCGCGTGGCGTTGACGATAGCCGACGCCATGCCCGAACGCTCGCGCGGGACCGAAAGCATGGCGGCCGCGCTGGTGGTCGGGATGGCAAGCCCGGTGCCGATGCCCATGACGGCCAGCAACGCCCCGAAACAGGCATAGGAAGTCTCCGCGCCGACCTGGAACATCGCCAGCATCGCCCCGCCGAACAGCAGATAGCCGACGATCATCACCGCACGGTGGCCGAAGCGTGCCGTAAGCCGACCGCTCAGCGGCGCGACCAGAACCTGCGCGATGAACTGCGGCGACATGTGCAGGCCCGCCATCACCGGCGACATGCCCTGCACCTGCTGGAAGAACAGCGAGAAGAAGAAGACGCTGCTGTAGGAGGCAAAGCCGAGCGTGAAGGACGCCATATTGGTGACGGTGAAGCTGGCGTCGCGGAAGAAGCTCAACGGCAGCATCGGCTTGCGCGCCCTCGCCTCGACCGTCAGGAAGGCCGCCAGCCCGACGATGCCGACCGTGAGAGCCGCAAGCGTGAGCGGCGCGCTCCAGCCGGCTTCGCCCGCCTCGATCAGCGCGAATGTGAGGGCACCGAGCCAGACGATGCTGAGCAACTGTCCGCCGGGATCGAGCGCGGCATGTTCGGGATGCGCGGTTTCCTCCATCGAACCGGCGCCGAGCAGCATCGCGATGACGCCGAGCGGCAGATTGATGAGGAAGATGCTCTGCCAGCCGACCAGATCGACCAGCGTGCCGCCGAGGATCGGCCCGACGATGAGCGACAGCGCGGTGAAGGACGACCAGCCGCCGATGACATGCGAACGCTCGCGCGCATCGGGAAAGGCCTGCACGAGGATCGACAGCGCGCCGGGGATGAGCAGCGCGCCGGCAACGCCCTGCACGACGCGCCCCGCCAGCAGCACGGCCAGATTGGGCGCGGCCGCGCAGATCGCCGAGCCCAGCGTGAACACGCCGACGCCGATCAGCCAGGAACGCTTGCGGCCGTAGCGGTCGCTGATGGCGCCGGCCGACAGCATGAAGGCCGACAGGCACAGCGTGTAGGAATCGACCACCCATTGCAGCCCCGCCAGATCGGTCTCGAGCGCGCGCTGCAGCGTGGGCAGCGCGACATTGACGATGCTGACATCCAGAACGGCGATGAACGTGCCGAGATAGACGGCGGCGACAAGCAGGGGGCGGCGGGAAGCGGTCATGGATTCAGTCACGATTTGCTGCAAAATTGCCCCTTTAGATTACTGACCATCAGTCAGTCAATATGGACAAGTCCTTTTAGAACCATTATAATTTTCACAACTTGGACAGTTCGCATATTTGGGGGAGAAAATGAGCGGCAGCAGACGAGCAGCCACCGCCGAACGACAGACGACACGCAGGCAGCGGCCAAAGCCCCGCACCAAACCCTCCGAGGTGCGGCGCGGCGAACTGCTGGACGCCGCGGCCAAGCTGTTCGTCGCCAAGGGTGTCGAGGACACCACGGTCGAGGAAATCACCGTTTCAGCCGGCGTCGCCAAGGGCACCTTCTACCTCTACTTCGCCTCAAAGCACGAGATACTGGTCGCCCTGCGCGAGCGCTTCGTCGGAGGGTTTCTCGGCCGTGTCCACGCGGCTCTCGACGCATGCGCGGAGGATGACTGGTCGGGCCGCCTGCGCGGATGGATAGAGGGCGCCGTGGGAGCCTATCTCAGCGACTACGAACTGCACGACGTGGTCTTCCACGAATACCGTCCGCAATTCCGGCAGATGAAGGGCGAGAACATCGTCGTGACCGAACTCGCCGCCCTGCTGGCCGCCGGCGCGAAGGCCGGCGCCTGGAAGCTGGAAGACCCGCGCCTGACGGCCATCGTCCTGTTCCAGGGGCTGCACGGCGCGGTCGACGACGCGATCGTCAGCAAGGAGAAGGATGGCGAAGGGCTTTCGGCCCAGCTTGCCGAACTGTTCCTGCGCATGCTTCGGCAGACAGACTGACCGGCAGGAGCGGCCGGGGACGAGGCAGCCCGCCCGCAAGCGCATCGGCTCGCGGGCGGCATCGATTGCGTGGGCCGCGTGGCGCTATGCGTTCAGCCAGCAGTAGATGAGCGCCTTCGAGCCCATCAGCTCGCCGTTGGGGTCATCGACCCAGCCGCCCACCTTGTCGCTGCTCGCATCGACATAGTTGTTGAACATCGGCACGATCACCCCGCCCTCGTCGCGCAGGATGACGGCGGCGTCATGATACATCTGCTTGCGCTTGGCCGGGTCGAGCTCGGCGCGCGCGCCGAGGATCAGCTTGTCGAAATCCGGCCGGAAGAAACGCGTGTCGTTCCACTCGGCATTCGAGAGATAGGCGATCGAATAGACCTGGTCCTGCGTCGGGCGCCCCGTCCAGTAGGACATGGAGAAGGGCTGCTTGTTCCAGACCTCCGACCAGTAGCCGTCGCCCGGCTCGCGCCTGACGTCGATGGTGATGCCGGCCTTGGCCGCACTCTGCTGGTAGAGCTGGGCGGCATCCACCGCGCCGGGGAACGCCACGTCGGAGGTGCGCAGCAGCACCGGGCCGTCATGGCCGGACTTCTTGAAGTGGAACCTGGCCTTGTCGGGATCGTACTGGCGCTGCTCGATGTCTTCCGGGAACAGCGCGTAGCCGGCCGTCACCGGCATGTCGTTGCCGACCGAGCCGTAGCCGAGCAGGATCTTCTTCACCATCTCCTCGCGGTCGACGGCATATTTCAGCGCCAGTCTCAGATCGTTGTTGTCGAAGGGGGCGGCGTTGCAATGGGCGATGAAGACATAATGCCCCTTGCCCGGCACGTTGCGGATGGTGACGCCCGGCGCGCGCTTGACCAGGTCGATGATCTTCGGCTCGACGCGGTTGATGAGATGCACCTGCCCGCCCTGCAAGGCCGAAACGCGCGCGGTGGCGTCGTTGATGACGACGATCTCGAACTGGTCGGCGTGGCCGCGCGCCTCCGGCGCCCAGTAGTCCTTGAAGCGCTCGCCGACATGGCGCACGCCCGGCTCATTGGCGACGATCTTGTAAGGGCCCGTGCCGATGCCGGCGGTCGGATCGTCCTTGCCGCCATTGGGCTGGATCATGAGGTGGTAGTCGCCCACGACATAGGGCAGGTCCGCGTTCGGCTCCTTCAGCGTGATGACGACGTTCTGCCCGTCCGCCTTCACGCTCTCGAAGCCGCTGACGAAGGGCAGCGCCGCGGATTTGGAGTTCTCGTCGGCGTGGCGCTCCAGCGTGGCCACCACGTCGGCGGGCGTCAGGTCCTTGCCGTTGTGGAAGGTCACGCCCTTGCGGATCTTGAAGGTCCAGGTCTTGGCGTCCGGCGAGGCGTCATATTCCTCGGCCAGACGCGGCTCGATCTCGCCGGCGGGCGAAACTTCCAGCATCTGCTCGCCCCAGCAGCGGCCGAGCGTATAGGGCACCTGGCTCGCCCAGCTTCCGGGATCGAGGCTGTTGGTGGATTCGCCGCCGACCATGCCCGCTTTCAGGATGCCGCCCTTGACCGGTCCCTGCGCCCGCGCGGCGCTGCCGACCAGCGAGTTGGCGAATGCGGCGGTGACGCCCAGCGCCGCCGCGCGGCCAAGAAAATCGCGGCGCGACAGGCGGCCGCGCACGACTTCGCGGCTCAGGAATTCAAGTTCGTCGGACATGCTCGATCACTCCTCCTGATTGCGAGATGGGCGTTTGTCTATTGTTCCCTCTCGCCTCGGATATTGAGCGCCGGGCAAATGCCGCCACGGAGCCACTTGCGACATCGGATGCCGCAAAATGGAACGGCCAGCTCTTTTGGCGGAGAGGGAGAGCAGGCCCGAAGGGCCGCGCCCTGCCTGCCCCGAGCCTCCATTTGACGGCTGCTTCGCAATTCCCTTGCCCTCGGCCCCGGCCCGTGTGACGATGCTCGCAGGCGGAGCGGAACGGCTCCGTCGCGCGACGGCCGGAGAGGCCGGCCGCCGCCCCGGTGTTCACGCATCAGGAGGAGGTCGTCTCACCATGGGAAAACGCGCAGGAGGAAGACGCACGGGACCGAAATGCATCGCCATTGTCGGTCCCTTCGCGAGCGGCAAGAGTACGCTTCTTGAAGCCATCCTCGCCCGGACGGGCGCCATACCACGCCAGAATCCGATCTCGTCCGGCAACACCGTTTCCGATCATTCGCCCGAGGCCCGCGCCCACGCCATGAGCGTGGAAGCGACCTTCGCCACCACCGGGTTCATGGGCGAAAGCATGACCTTCGTCGATTGTCCCGGCTCGGTGGAGTTCGCTTTCGAGGCCGAGCCCGTGCTCGCCGCCAGCGACATCGCGATCGTGGTGGTCGAGCCCGACGAGAAGAAGGTGCCCGCGCTGCAGCTCATCATGCGCAAGCTCGACGACCTCGGCGTGCCGCGCATCCTGTTCCTCAACAAGATCGACAAGGCCGAGGCAGGCGTGCGCGAAACGCTGAAGATGCTTCAGTCCACCAGCAGCTCGCCGCTGCTGCTGCGCCAGATACCGCTGCGCAAGGACGGCATCGTCATCGGCTCGATCGACCTGGCGCTGGAGCGCGCCTATGTCTATCGCGAATATGCCGAAAGCGAGATCACCGATATCCCGAGCGACGAGAAGGCCCGCGAGATCGAAGCGCGCTTTTCCATGCTGGAAACGCTCGCCGACCATGACGACGCACTGATGGAGCAGCTTCTGGAGGAGATAGAGCCGCCGAAGGATGCGGTCTTCGACGACCTTTCGGCGGACCTGCGCGACGGCACGATAACGCCGGTGCTGATCGGCTCGGCCGAGAAAGGCAACGGCGTCCTGCGTTTGCTGAAAGCCATCCGCCACGACGCGCCCGACATCGAGGCAACGCGGCGCCGCCTCGGCGTGCAGGACGGCAACGGCCAGACGATCGCGCAGGTGATGAAGACGATCCACACGCCGCATGGCGGCAAGCTCTCGGTCGCGCGCATCCTGTCCGGCTCGGTGGCCGATGGCGCCGAACTGTTCCTGCCCGGTGGGGCCAGCGCGAAAGTGTCCGGCATCTATCGCCTGTTCGGCAAGGATCAGGCGAAGCAGTCTTCCGCGGAAACCGGGGAGACGGTCGCGCTCGGCAAGCTGGACAATGTCCGCACCGGGCAGACGCTGACCTCCGCCAGGAGCGGCATGGAGCCGCTGGTCTCGCTCCAGCCGCCGCGACCCGTGTTCGCCTTCTCCATGCGGCCGAAGGAGCGCAAGGACGATGTCCGGATGTCGGCCGCCATCCAGCGGCTGTCGGAGGAAGATCCGTCGCTTTCGCTGCGCCACCAGCAGGATTCCAGCGAGACGGTGCTGTCCGGCCATGGCGAGATGCATCTGCGCGTCAGCGTGGAACGGCTCGAAGGCAAATACCAGATCGCCGTCGATGCGCGGCCGCCGGCCGTCCCCTACCGCGAGACGATCCGCAAGGGCGTGCAGCAGCGCGGCCGCCACAAGAAGCAATCGGGCGGGCACGGCCAGTTCGGCGATGTCGTGCTGGAGATAAAGCCCCTGCCGCGCGGCACCGGCTTCCAGTTCAGCGACACCATCACCGGCGGCGTGGTGCCCAAGACCTATATCCAGTCGGTCGAGACCGGCATCCGCGACTATCTGCGCACCGGCCCGCTCGGCTTTCCGGTGGTCGACGTGGCGGTCAACCTGTCGGACGGCTCCTACCACTCGGTCGATTCCTCCGACATGGCCTTCCAGATGGCGGCCAAGCTTGCCATGAAGGAAGGCATGGCCGCCTGCTCGCCGGTGCTGCTGGAGCCGATCATGAAGGTGGAGATATTCACGCCATCGGATGCCACCGCCCGCATCACCGGCATCGTGCCGCAGCACCGTGGCCAGATCCTCGGCTACAACCCGAGGCCGGATTGGCCTGGCTGGGACGTTGTGGAGGCGACCATGCCGCAGGCAGAGATCGGCAGCCTCATCATCGACCTGCGCTCGGCAACTTCCGGCGTGGCCAGCTACCGGGCCGAATTCGACCACATGGCCGAACTGACCGGACGGCTGGCGGATGAGGCGATGAGCGCCAACGGCAAGGCGGCCTGAGAAACGGCAGACATCCGCGATATGCGTGCGGCACGCTTCGCACGCCGGTCGGAACGACGCGACAGCCACCAGCCGGTCGCAATAAAAAACGGCGTCCGGAAAAACCGGACGCCGTTGTTGCGGACCGTGCCGCCCAGGATGGGTGGGGGGAGGAAAGCAGCACGTCAGGCCCGCCGCAAAACTCTACTTCCGGGCATCGCTGCAGCGCGCGACGCACCGGTTGGACGCGGCGGCTGCCTGAGCCCTGGTCAGAACGGGTGATGCCCCCATCCCCCGACCGCCCAACGCCGCGTCCTGATCCTGCCTAGCAAAACGGGCGCCCGTCCGGCAGGTTACAGGAGGTTACATGTCACGGTTACGTCGCTATGTAGCGGGATGACGCAGCGTAATATCCACGCTTATATATCGCCAGTTCGAAAGCCGGCACCGGCGACAGGAGGCAATGACTTTTGGGCACAAAAAAAGCCGGATCAAATTGACCCGGCTAAGTTTGATTGGAAGTGCCGATTAAGGCTAAACCTCCAGAGGGGAACACTCTAGGGCGCTAATGGGAGGAGGAACGCGCCCAGGAGATGGCTGTTATATGGGCTACCCTTGCCCAGGAAACAAGCAGATTCGTTGCAAACCTCCCATGCAAAATGACGCAGGCTGTGGCCCAAGCCTGGCCCACCCGGTTGAGCCAGCACGCCGCGAGATGCATAACCCGCGGAAGGGCATGGCCGAAACGCGGCCAGACGCGGTTTCGGCGCGGTTACGCAACGCTTTCGGTGAAAGCGATTTGGGAGACTGGCGCGAAAAGAGGCAATTTGCCCGGTCTCGCCCGCGTGCCGGAGCGGCAACCCCATGCAAGGACCATCCGCGCTGACCGGCGGCGCCGTCTTCCTTGTCATTGCCCAGGCATTGTCGCCGGGCTTGTGCCGTGGCAGTTGACCGGGCGTTATAGCCAGCCGATCTCATCCAGCCGTCATCACTTTGCCGGGAGCCGTGCTCGTCGGTGCCGGCATTCTGGTGCTCCTCGACGCTTTCGCCCGCTTTGCGCTGGAGGCGGAGGCACGCCGGCGCCCATTGCGCCGACGGAACGGCTGGTCGTTGGCCGCTTACGCCCCAGCGCGGCGAGCACGGTGAATGAGCATGGCCCTCAGTAGGACCAGTTGCGCGCCTTGGCGATGACGAAATCGCGGAAGACCTGCAACTTGGCCTGGTTCTTCATGGTGTCCGGATAGCAGAAATAGGTGTCGAAGGACGGCACCTCCGTCTCGTCCAGAAGCTGGACGAGGCCCGAATCCTTGCTCACCACATAATCCGGCAGCATGGCGATGCCGGCACCGGTCTGCACCGCCCGCTTGATCGACAGGATGTCGTTGATCTGCAGGTTGGCGATGCGCTGGCCGCCCTCGAAGTCGCCCACCGTCTCCAGCCAGTTCAGCTCGCTCAGATGCGACGGCACCGGCACGCCGAAGGTGACGATGCGATGGTTCTTGAGATCGGCGATGGACGACGGCTTGCCGTATTTGTTGACGTAAGACGGCGAGGCGTAGAGGTGGAAATGCACCGTGAACAGCCGCCGCTGGATGAGGTCCGGCTGCTGCGGCTGGCGCAGGCGCAGCGCGCAGTCGGCCTGGCGCATGGTCAGGTCCAGCTCCTCATTGGCAAGGATGAGCTGGAGGTTGATCTCGGGATAGAGCTCCAGGAATTCCTGCACACGCTCGGTCAGCCAGCCGGCGCCGAGGCCGACCGTGGTGGTGACGCGCAGCACGCCGGAGGGCCGGTCCTTCGTCTCGGTCAGCCGAGTCTTGATGGACTCCAGCTTCATCAGCACGTCGTGGGCGGTGCGGAACAGCATCTCGCCCTGCTCCGTCAGCACCAGGCCGCGCGCATGCCGGTGGAACAGCGGCACGCCCACGTCATGCTCCAGCGCGCTCACCTGGCGCGAGATCGCTGATTGCGACAGGCGCAAGGTCTCGGCCGCATGCGTAAACGAACCCGCCTCCGCCGCGGCGTGAAACACGCGTAGCTTGTCCCAGTCGAGTGCCATATTCCCCTCGTTGCGTCGGCCGGCCTTGCTGGCGCCTTGTTCCGCTTTATTCCGCGGCCTCACGGTGTGCTTCTATTCCTGCCAGGTATTTTTCGGCTTCCAGCGCCGCCATGCAGCCGAGGCCGGCCGCCGTCACCGCCTGGCGGTAGATGTCGTCGGTGACGTCGCCGGCCGCGAACACGCCGGGCACGTCGGTGCGGGTCGAATCGGGCGCGGTCCACAGATAGCCGTTCGGCTTCTGCTTCAGCTTGCCCGCGAACAGTTCCACCGCCGGCGCATGGCCGATCGCCACGAACACGCCGTCGATGGGAAGCTGCGTCTCGGCGCCGGTGACGACATTGCGCAGCTTCAGCCCATCGACCGAAGGCGGCATCGGCGCCTTGCCGGGCTGGCCGCAGATCTCGTCCACCACCGTGTCCCAGATGACCTTGATGTTTTCCTTCTGCATCAGCCGCTCGCGCAGGATGCGCTCGGCGCGGAACTCGCTGCGGCGATGGATCACGGTCACGCTTTTGGCGAGATTGGAGAGGTAGAGCGCCTCTTCCACCGCCGAATTGCCGCCGCCGACCACGGCAACGTCCTTGCCGCGATAGAAGAAGCCGTCGCAGGTGGCGCAGGCCGAAACGCCGAAGCCCATGAAGGTCTGCTCGCTCGGGATGCCGAGCCACTTGGCCTTGGCGCCGGTGGCGATGATCAGCGCGTCGGCGGTGTATTCGGTGCCGGAATCGCCCTTGGCCCGGAACGGCCGCACGTCCAGATCGACCTCGGTGATGACGTCGTTTACGATCTCCGTGCCGACATGCTCGGCCTGCTTCAGCATCTCGCCCATAAGCCACGGCCCCTGGATGGGGTCGGCGAAGCCCGGATAGTTCTCGACATCGGTGGTGATCATGAGCTGGCCGCCCTGCTCCAATCCGGCCACCAGAACCGGCTTCAGCATGGCGCGCGCGGCATAGATGGCGGCGGTGTAGCCGGCCGGACCGGAACCGATGATGAGAACGGGCGCGTGTTTGATCGTCATGAAAGGGCCTTCGTGAACTGGAGACGGCGCATGGGATGCGAAATCGATATTTCGCGCTAATCTAGGTGCTGTCTGCGGCACCAGCAAGGCGGCGAATCGACAGTCCCCGGAAAGCTTTGGCTTCCCCCGCTAACGTGATGTCGCAGTTGCGCCCCTGCATCAAAAATTCGCGCCATTCCGGCTGACGCCGACGCTCCGATAGTTTATTACGCGATTGCGACAGATTCTTGCGCCAAACATACCCATCGGAAAGACAAAGATGCCGCTCAAGGCCGACCTCGACGCGATCGACTGGAAAATCCTGCAGGAACTGCAAAACGACGGACGCATGACGAATGTCGAATTGTCGCGGCGCGTCGGCATCTCCGCCCCGCCCTGCCTGCGGCGCGTCAAGCGGCTGGAAGATTCGGGCATCATCCGCGGCTACCGCGCCCTGCTCAACGCGCCGGCACTGGGCATGGACGTGGTGGCCTTCTGCCTCGTCGGCCTGCATCACCACGCCGAAGCCGAGCTGAAGGCCTTCGCCGACCGCACCCGCCTATGGCCCATCGTGCGCCAGGCCTGGATGGTGTCGGGCGACAGCGACTTCATGCTGCACTGCGTGGCAAGCGACCTGACCACGTTCCAGACCTTCGTCATCGAGGACCTCGCCTCGGCGCCGAACGTCGACACCGTCCGCACCGCGCTCACCATCCGCCAGGTCAAGGACGAGGGATTGGTGGCTATTGGGTAGAGCTTCGCCAAGCATGATGAATATCGTCGTTTTCGATACCGCCATAGGTTCGGGAAACCTGGGCGACCAGATCATCATGGAATCCGTTTTCAAGGAAATCTCAACCTTGTTTCCGGAAGCATTCATCTTTCAGGTGCCTACCCACAGCCAGATCGGAAATGACGGCCGCCGTCTTCTAAGAGAGGCCGATTATATCTTTGCCGGTGGAACCAACCTGCTGTTTTCGCGCTGGTCACGGCAGCGTCAATGGCGCCTTGAGTTCAAGGATCTGGCGGCGGCAGGCGCGAAGACGATTCTGATGGGTACCGGCTGGACGGACTACCAATCGTCCCCTGACTGGAGAGCCCGCTACGCCTACAAACGGCTGCTGGCACGACATGCGCTGCATTCATTGCGCGATTCCTACTCCGTCAGTCACCTGAGAAGCTGCGGATTCCAGAATGCCGTCAATACCGGTTGCCCTACATTATGGGATCTCACCGACCTGGGCGCCTTGAACCTATCGGTGGGAAAACCGGATACCGTCGTGACTACCCTGACCGACTACCGCCAGGCGCCCGAGCATGACCGCGCGATGCTTGAGATCCTGAAAGCTCGATACCGTCGCGTGCTCGTTTGGATTCAAGGCTCGAACGATCTGGATTACATATGCGGGCTCGGCGTTGCAGGGCTGGAAATGGTCAACCCTTCCTTGAAGGCGTTCGATGCCGTCCTTTCGTCCGCCCCGCCGGTGGATTTCGTTGGAACACGCCTCCATGCCGGCATCAGGGCGCTCCAGAAGAGAAGGCGCGCCCTCATCCTGAGTGTTGACAACCGCGCTCACGAAATGGGCAAGGACTTCAATCTGCCAGTCATCGAGCGCGGTGACATCAATGCGCTCGAACAACATCTCGACCATTGGCCGCAACTGGATATCAGGCTGCCCCGCGATGAGATCGCAGCGTGGCGGGCACAGTTTCACCGGCCCCGGAGTGCCGGCGCATGAACGCGCGGCCGATCGTCAACATGCTGTGGATCGGCGATTCGCTCGGTCGCATCGAATGCCTGTCCATGGCTTCATGGCTCGAAGCGGGACATAAGGTCCGGTTGCACGCCTATGGACCGGTCAGCAACGTCCCCTCCGGAGTCGAGATGGTGGACGCCGCGCGAACGGCGTCGCCCAAAACCATAGGAATGCTGCGCCATCGGAAGACCGGCTCCTTTGCCCTCGCCTCCGACTACTTTCGCTATCGGCTCCAACAGAACGGTGCCGGGTTGTGGTCGGATCTCGACGTGGTCTGCCTGAAACCCGTACCGATAGACGGAGATGTTGTTTTCGGCCTGGAGGATTCAAAGGTCATCAACGGGGCCGTGCTCTATTTGAAGCAAGGGCTTCAGTTGACCGAAAGCCTCGCGGGACTTTTCGTCGACAACCTGATTCCCGATTGGACCAGACGCAGCCGGGCACGGAAACTGAAGGTCAAACGTTTCTTCGGCATGCGCATCAGACCGGCAGACCTGCCATGGGGAACCTACGGCCCCATGGCGATCAGCGAACTTGCGCGCAAGTATGGGTACTTCGATGCCGCCAAGACGCAGGACGTATTCTATCCGCTACACTACAACGACGCGCATCGAATATATGATCCGTCCTTCTCCCTCGATGAGATCGTCGGCGAAAGGACGCTGACCGTCCATCTCTGGAATGAGAAGCTGCGCGACCTCAAGAAGACACAGCCGGCATCCGGGTCCCCGCTTAACAAGCTGCTCGTTCGCTTCGGACTTTAAAGCCCTACCCGAGGAAGCTCACTTTCCTGAAAACTGCCCTCCGGGTGCCCCTCAGGTACATCTCCCTGATCAAATTGGCACCTTGCCGGCCCAAACGACGGGCTTCCCGTAGCAGCCTCGCCGTCAACCGCTTCTCCCTGGCGTGCTTGCGGGTAGCTACCCGCTCGTGTTCGATCACGCTCTGGAGCATTCCTTTCCCGGAACGTTCCTGCAAGTGGGCGTCCTGGATGCAGATCGCCGGGCTTAGCTGAAGACAGGAGAGGTGTTTCAGTACGCCATATTTCGGCGAGAATAGCACTTCATCAACCGGCTCGCAGTGCTTGTCGGATTATGCCAACAAATGCGCTGCGGCCCCGGGGGTCAAAAAATATCCGCCGGAGCAAAGATGATAGGAAATCAGCCGCCGCAATTCATGCCCGAACGGCTTAGACAGAACCTCGGCTCCAAGCTCGACACGCTTCAGGGCAGTCTCCGCCTTGATCATGTCGATACCGGCGGGAATCCAGTCATCGCTGCGCAGGAAGTTCCCCGCATCGCGGGAAAAATGGATGTCGTCCTCGGCGATGAACGCCCAGGGAGCGTTGTCCTCGACCACCTTCTTCCAGATCTTGCGGTGACTGAGGAAACAGCCAAGTTCGCCCGCGGACAGCGAATTCCGACCGGAGGACAGCGAGCGCAACCGTTCGATTTCAGCTCCGGAAAGTTCCTTGGCATCGATCGCAGGCACCCGCACGAGGTCAATATCCATGTCGGCGGTCTGCCTCCGAAACCAGTCGAGGCGTTCACGCGAACGATCCAGGTTGATGAAATAGACCTTCATTTCCCAGCCATATCGCAGCGCTCGGGCATTCGTACGCCCAGAGAGCGATCTGGACCACGGTCACTGGCTTCTGTAAAGCCACATGCTGGCCTTTTTCAGGCAACTCTTCGCGACTTCACGGCTCCGGTGGGCAAACATGACACGCAAAATGGCGCCAATCTCGGCCTTCGTCATCTGCAAGGATGAGGTGTCCTCGCTCGGCTTCTGCCTCGAAAGCCTGGATATCTGCCGCGAGATCGTCGTGGTCGATTCCGGCTCGACCGATGGCACTCTGGACCTGATCGAAAGCTATCGTGCCAGGGGGCTGCCGATCCGCCTCATCAAGCGAGAATGGCCGGGCTACGCCAAGCAAAAGCAATTCGCCCTGGAGCAGGCCACCGGCCCATGGTGCCTGAGCCTCGACGCGGACGAGCGACTGGACGACGAGGCGAGGCAGATGATCCTGTCACTGCCGCTCGACGAGACGGATCGCTTCGGCTATGCGCTGCGCAGGAAAAACCATCTCTACGGCTACGGCTTTCCGCCCGATCTCGTTCACGCCAAGGGAATAACCCGGCTGTTTCGGAAGAGCCGTGCCCATTACGACCTGTCGCTGCTCGTCCATGAGGCGCTCATTCACGACGGCCCCATCCGAACGCTGAAGCGTGGCAGCATCCTTCATCATCATCACGCCTCCCTGGAGGAGCGCCTCGCAAAGAACGAGGATTACTCTTCACTCAAGGCGCGCGAACGGATCGCCCGCGGGCGCACCAGCGGCCCATTCAAGCTGCTGCTCAATCCGCTCGGGCGCTTTCTCAAGATCTATCTGCTGCAGCGCTACTTCATCTGCGGCACGCCGGGTCTGGTGAATGCGCTCTTGCACGCGCATTACACGCTCCTGACCGAGTTGAAGATACTCTGGCCGCAGTTGCAGGCCGGGCGTCGGAGCAAGCCTGACGCCCGGTGATGAAACGGCGGCCCAAGGGGCCGCCGGTCAGATCGGCTTCCAGTCCGGGTCGATCCGCGATGCCTCGGCGCGCCAGAGGTCGCCGTAGTCGACATCCTGCCAGTCCTTGAACCAGGGGCCGCCATTGGTGAAATGCACCGCCTTTGGGGTGCCGGTGGCGGGCTTTTCGTTCCAGCCTTCGAGCCAGTTCCATTCCACCGGCAGGCTGCCGATCTCCTCGTCCTTCGCCCACTGCATGCGGTGCAGATAGGCGCCGGTCTGGCTGTTGATGACGTCGGGCGTCAGCGTGCGCGTCGACGGGTGCTCGCAGTTGAAGAGCATGAAGGACGACCAGTTCTTGCGCGGATAGGACGTCTGCACCTTGCCGTCCATCTTCACGGTGGCCGATGGCTTGTAGTCGTGCTGCACGCACAGCACCGCCTTGGACGGGTCCAGATATTGCAGCAGCCCGGCCACGTCGTCGAGGAACAGGAAATCGCAGTCGCAGAACAGCGCCCATCCCTTGTAGCCCGCCAGCCAGGGCGTGAAGAAACGCGAATAGGTGAATTCGGTCGAAGCGAGTGGGTCCACCTCGCGCGTATAGGCGCCATTGCCGACCAGTTCCTGCAGTTTTATCGGCGAAACGGTGACAGGCACCGATGCGCGTTCCCGCAGCGTGACCTCGGCGACGTCATAGGCGATCGGCTCACGCGAATCCCAACCGATGTAAACATCCAGTTTCTGCTGCACTTGTCCCACCTTTCCCTCTCTCTCGCATTCAGCCCGCCCGCCAGAGCGTCAGATTACGTTCCTCGACCTGCCGCAGCATCCAGTCCCGCTCCGCGTTCCAGGCATGGCGCTTCCAGCCTTCCCAACTGAAGCCGCAGATGTGAATGTCCCACTCCTCGCCGACGAAGCGCTCAAGCGTGTATCTTATCCCGAAAAACCCGGTCGTTGGGAAGACGGTACGCCGCTCATGCTCGGGAATGCCGAGCATGTCGCAGCCTTCCTCGTAATAGGAGGGAGGCATTACGACGACTTTCTTGCCCACCCGCCCGAACATGTCCAGCGCTGCCGGCGTCCAGTCGGCACGGCGCCCCTTCAGCCAGGACAGGACGTTCGGCTTGATCAGATAATTGCGGATGGTGATGGGATGATAGGCGAAGAATACGAAATCCGCCGCCTGGACCGTCGGCAAATGCGCATATTCCCTGCTCAATATGCGCCGCTGCATCGGCTTGCCGGAATTGTTCACGAACAGCCAGTCGGTGCGGGTGCCGCTCCAGCCGATCGAAGCCTTGGGCTCGTTGAAGCGCACCACATGGGCGGCGGCGTCCACGCGCTCCGAGAGGTCATGGGGCAAGGGCCCGTTGCCGACGATAAAGACTTCCCTGGCCACGTAGCTATACCTTGCCGGCGGTCCGCATGGGGAAAACCTCCCGCGCCCGCTCCCTGAAATTTTTGTCTATGCGCTCGAAGGAGGCGCGCGCCGCGCGCCCCATGCTGCGCTTGTCTTCTTCCGACATTGCCAGAACGGACGCAATAGCCTCTTCCAGCGCATCCCTGTCCACGTAGAAGCACGTGCCCAGGTGGCGCGGCTCCTGGCGCCCACAGCGCACGGGAATTCCGTTTTCGGCGGTCACGAACTCGTTCATCGGCGGCGCGTCGGTCGCCACCACGCAGGCGCCGGTGGAAAGCGCCTCGACGATGTTGTGCCCCCAGCCCTCGGCGCGCGACGGGCAAAGGTGGATGCCGCATTCGTTCTGCAGCCGCTTCAGTTCGGCGTCGTCGATGTAGCCGGACAGCAGGCGCACATTGGCGGGCACGCTCTTCGGCGCATTGTCGGCTTTCTGCACCAGCACCAGTTCCGGCCATTCGGGGTGCCTTGCCCAGAGCGCCAGCACATCCTCGGTGCCCTTCAGCGTCGAGCCGCCGGCAAGGTGCAGGAACTTGCTCCAGTCCCTGGCCACGGCCGGGTCGAGCCTGTCCTGCGAAGTGAAGCCGACATGGATGGTTCGGGCGCCAAGCTCGGAGAAGATGCGCTCGGCATGCCGCGTCTTGGCGAACACGCCGGTGGAGCGTCGCAGCCGGGCCAGATGGCGGTGCGGATAGCGCTCCTGATTGGGCATGATCCAGTTTTCGCTGCCGGCCGCGAACCAGCGCCACGAGGCGCGCTCCAGTTGCAGCACCCTTTTTGCAGCCTTGCGCCCCAGCAGAAGATCGAGGAGACGCCAGCGCTTGCGCGGCGAGAACTCCGCGCGGAGACCTGCGGCCCGCATGGCCTCGACCAGGATCTGCGCATCCCTGGTCAGCCCGTAATTGTTGGCCCGGGCAACAACCAGCCAGTCCGGCAAATCCTGCTTGGCAGCCATTCGTTCAACCCCGGGCCGCCCAGACCTGGTCGTAGACGCGGCGAATGCCCTCGGCCTCTCGCCGCAGCGGAAAATTGGTGCGCGCATGGGCAAGCGCGGCCTCGGCCGCGGCCTGCCGCGCCGCATCGTCGTCCATGAAGCGGCCGGCCCTGGCGACCATCGCCGGCAGGTCCTCGCGGGCGATGACGTTGCCGGTCACGCCTTCCACGATCAGTTCGGAAAAGGCGCCGACATCGGTGGCCACCACCGGCACACCGCTCGCCATCGCTTCCAGCGGGGTGAGGCCGAAGCCCTCCCAGCGCTGCGGCGCGATATAGAGCGACATCGCCCCGAACCAGGGCGTGATATCGTCCACCTCGCCCATGAACAGGATGCGATCCGCCAGCCCGGCGGCAGCGGCGCGATCCTTCAATTTCTGCTCGAATTCGGCGTTCTGGGCCGTCGCCCTGCCCGTCACCACGGCGGTCCAGTCCGGCCGCGTCGGCAGAAGCCCGATCATGGCTTCCACGAACAGGTCGGTGCCTTTCTGGTGCCGCACGCGCCCGAAGCAGCCGACATAATGCCGCGCGGGATCGAGCCCGAGCGCCTTCAGCGCCTCTGCCTTGTCCGGGGGCGGCGCGAAGCGGTCGGTGTCGACGCCATGCATGACCACCGTATGCGGCACCTTGAGATAGGCGGCCGACTTGCGGCTGGTGGCGATCACCGCATCCATCCGCCGGATGAGGAATTTCGTCCAGCGCTTGTGGTCGCGCTGGCCGGCCGAGGTGAAGATGAGCGAAAGCGGCGCGCGGAACACCGATTTCAGCACCACGCCCGCCAGCATTTCGGGATTGCGCCGGGCATGCCAGATGCGGCGGCGGCCGGATTCCGGACGCTTCAGCAGCGAGAAAAGCTGCCACCAGCGCATTTTCGGCAGGCTGTCGGGCAGGCCCGGGCCGATCGTGGCGATGCCCAGGCTCTGCGACTGGATCGGAACGAGCTGGATGATGGTGCTGGTCACGCCCGACAGGCGCTTCTTCATGTTCGGCGCAACCACTTCGACCCGCGCCATGTCGGGCGCGGCCGAATGCACGGCCGCGGCCTTCAGGGTCGCGATCTCTCCATGGTCGGCCGTCACGGAGGGCCTCAAATGAACTGGACCTCGACCACCTCGTAGCCGCGCGGGCCGCCGGGGGCGTTGACCTCGATGGTCTCACCCACCTCCTTGCCGATCAGCGCGCGCGCGATGGGCGAGGAAATCGAGATGCGGCCCAGCTTCACATCGGCTTCCTGGTCGCCGACGATCTGATAGGTCTTCTCTTCCTCGGTCTCCTCGTCGACCAGCTTGACGGTGGCGCCGAACTTGATCTTCTCGCCGGAAAGCTTGGAGATGTCGATGACCTCGGCGCGCGCGATCAGGTCCTCGAGCTCGTTGATCCGGCCCTCATTGAGGCTCTGGGCCTCCTTGGCGGAATGGTACTCGGCATTCTCGGAAAGATCGCCATGCGCGCGCGCTTCCGAGATCGCCTCGATGATGCGCGGACGTTCGTCCTGTTGACGCCACCGCAGCTCTTCCTTCAGCGTTTCGAATCCGGCGGCGGTCATAGGGACCTTATTCATGATGGTCTGCCTTTCCTCAAAACACCTTCCCCGTCCAGTCACTGCGAAAGGACGCCGGGCAGGCACAAAAAGAAAACGGTCCAGCAGCCTCGGCCGCGGGAACCGTCAGATTCATTTCGACGTAATATAGCAATCTTCCTGCATTTTTCACGTCAAAAAAGCGCGCAATGAAATTCACGCAGATATTTCCTGCCCGGCAGCTTTTTTCGTTGAACGATGCCGCGATGTTCGTTCACTACTCCGGCAAAATAGCCCGAAGCCCTGGCATACGGCACCTTGCCCCTCGACAGGCGGCACCTATTTCGTTCCCATGCGCGTCATGAAACCCCTTGCCGGATTTGCCGTCCTCCTCCTGTTTTGCATCGGCCTCATGGGACCGGCGCGGGCCGCGCCGAAAGTGTTCGACACCGACAAGGTCAGGGTCGAGGCGACGGTGATTGCTTCCGGGCTCGAACACCCGTGGGGGATGGCGTTTCTTCCCGATGGCGACGTGCTGGTGACGGAGCGGCCCGGCCGCATGCGCATCCTGTCGAACGGCAAGCTGTCTCCGCCGGTTGCCGGCCTGCCGAAGATCGCGGCCAACGGTCAGGGCGGCTTGATGGACGTTGCGATCTCGCCGCATTTTTCCTCCGACAGCCTGATCTTCTTCACCTTCGCGCAGCCCGGCAAGGGCGGTTCCGGCACAGCGGCGGCAAGCGCGAAGCTGGTGCGCGACGGCGGGAAGGCACGGCTGGAGGACGTCAGGATCATCTATTCGATGAAGAAGAAGACAGCTTCGCCGCTGCAGTTCGGCTCGCGTCTCGTCTTCGCGCCGGATGGAACGCTGTTCATCACCACGGGCGATCGCGGCGATGCCGGGCGCGCGCAGGACATGCGGGACAGCGCCGGCGCGGTGCTGCGCGTGGAGCCGGACGGGTCGGTGCCGCCCGACAACCCCTATGCCGACGGCAAGAAAGCCCTGCCGATCATCTGGTCCAAGGGCCACCGCAACATACAGGGCGCCGCCTATGACCCGCTCACCAGGGGGCTCATCACCACCGAGCACGGCGCGATGGGCGGCGACGAGGTCAACCGGCCGGAAGCCGGCAAGAACTACGGCTGGCCCGTCATCTCCTACGGCCGCAACTATAACGGCACCAAGATCGGCATCGGCACTGCCGCGCCGGGCTACGAACAGCCGCTTTATTACTGGGACCCTTCGATCGCGCCGTCCGGCCTCGCGATCTATGAGGGCGACATGTTCCCGGAGTGGAAGAACGACCTGCTGGTCGGTGCATTGAAATACCGTCTCGTCGCCCGGCTGTCGCGCGATGCCGAAGGCAGGATAACGGGCGAGGAACGGATGTTCGTCGGCGCTTTCGGCCGCATCCGCGACGTGCGCGTCGCGCCGGACGGTTCCGTCTGGCTGCTGACCGACGAGGACGATGGCGAGATCGTCCGCCTGTCGCGCGCGAAGTAGTCCCGCGGACGGCATGCCGCGCGCTCAGGCATGCCGGCACGGGCCGGCCCTGCCCCTCTGTGTCGGCGTTCGTGGCTCTCTTGCCGCAGGGCGCCGTGATGCTATGACAGTCTCGGTTCCTCTCCAGCCGGCGACCCCATAGATGACACGCATTCAGGCCAATCTCGTCCTTCTGCTCGCCGGCGCCATGTGGGGCATGGGCTTCGTCGCCCAGTCGACGGCGATGGGCACGATCGGCCCATTCCTGTTCACCGGGGTGCGCTTCATGCTGGCGACGCTGGTCGTGCTGCCCTTCGCCATCCGCGAGGCGCGGCAGGCCGAAACGAGGCTGACGGCGCGCAACTGGCTTGCCTTCCTGTGGATCGGCCTGCTGATGCTTGGCGCCATCGTCACCCAGCAGATCGGCCTGATGTCGACCACCGTCACAAATTCCGGCTTCCTCACCGGCCTTTATGTCGTGATGACGCCGTTGTTCGGCGTGGTCCTCTTCCGCCACTGGCCGCATCCGGTCGTCTGGCCGGCGGCGCTGACGGCGCTTGCCGGCATCTGGTTCCTGTCGGGCGGCGCGATAGAACATCTCACCTTCGGCGACTGGCTGACGGTGCTGGCGGCGGCCCTGTGCGCGTTGCAGGTGATCTTCATCGCGCGGGCCGCGGCCGGCACCGGGCGGCCGATCACGCTGGCGGTCACGCAATTCGCGGTCTGCTCGGCGGTGGGACTGACGGTGGCGTTGTTCCACGAGCCGATGAGCATGCACGCGGTGCGCGTGACCATGCCCGAGATCATCTATTCCGGCATCGTCTCGGGCGGCATCGCCTTCACCCTTCAGGTGATCGGCCAGCGCTACACGAGCGCGCCGCAGGCCGCGATCTTCCTCTCCTCGGAGGCGCTGTTCGCCGCGCTGTTCGGCGCCTTGATCCTCGGTGAAAGGCTGCCCGGCAGCGGCTTCCTGGGCTGCGGCCTGATCTTCGGGGCGATCCTGGCGGTGGAGCTCGTGCCGATGCTGTTCGGCAAGGCCCGCGCCACCAACGCCGCTTAGAGCGGTCCGGGTTTTACGAAATCGCCGGAACCGCTCTATCTATTTGTTTTTTACGCATTTCCGGACGCAAAACCGCTTCGCACTTTTGCTGGAAATGCTCTGGTCAGGCCCTGAAGATGAGCGCCGCCCCGGCGGCGATCAGGACGAAGCCCAGCGCGTGGCTCCAGGTGAGCGCCTCCTTCAGATAGCAGACCGAAAACACCGCGAACACGGTGAGCGTGACGACTTCCTGGATCGTCTTGAGTTCGGCCGCCGAATAGACCTGGCTGCCGATGCGGTTGGCCGGAACGGCAAGGCAATATTCGAAGAAGGCGATCATCCAGCTCACCACGATCACCACGTAAAGCGGCGTGCTCTTGAATTTCAGATGCCCATACCAGGCGAAGGTCATGAATACGTTCGAGGCGATCAGCATCAGCACCGGCGCGATCTTGGGCGAGAACAGGAATGACATGGGATGTGGAACCACTCGTTGGCTGGAACGGGCCATTTCAGGCCATTGCCGCCCCCTGTCAATCGGTCGCCTTCGCCATGGCCGGACTGCCTCAACATGACGCGTGACGTGGCGCGCAAATCAGCTATCATCCGTGAGGCGAAGCCAAGGATACGCCCGTGGAGCAGAAGCCTGAAAGGGAATGGGACCTGACCATCGGCCCCGACACCGTGCGCCTCTTCATCGAGAAGGCGAAGGCCATCAGCGCGGCCGTCAATGACGACTATTTCGATGGCGGCGAACACGAAATCGAGATGGACGGCGACACGCGCGACAGCCATTCGCATGACGGCCTCGCCGAGGAGGAGGCCGAGGACTACACCGAGGAGGAACTGCGCGAGCTCATCAATGACCTCAATGTCGACGAGGCGGCGGAGCTGGTGGCCTTGGCCTGGGTGGGACGCGGCGACTACGACGCTTCCGAATGGCAGGAGGCCGTCGCCGAGGCGCGCAGGCGCAGCAACGGCCGCACCGCCAAATATCTGCTCGGCATGCCGATGCTGGGTGACTGGCTCGAGGAAGGGCTGGAAGCAATCGGCGCGTGACACCGCGTCATCCAACGTGATCGCGGCGCGGCAACCGGAGCGCCCTTTATCCCGTTGGTGCGCCGATGAGGATTTCACCGCCCGGCTTCGCCATCAGAATTCTGTTCCCGCTCGCGGCAAGCCTGCTCTGCGCATCCGCCGCCGCGGCAAAGGCACCCAGCCTGCCCAGTCAGGTGCCGGTGCCGACCGTTTTCCCGTCGCCGGCCGGCAACCTTCCGGCGAAGAAGCTCGGCGACACTCCGGTGCCGGAGCCCCGGCCCGACGTTCCGGGGGCAGACAACGCAAAGCCCGCGCCGGTTGGGGATGTCGAGCCGCCCGAAAAAGCCCCCGTGCCCGAGGAGAATCCGGCGGATGAAAGGCCGGACAGGCAGTCCATTCCGGAAAAGCCGCCGGTGCCGCAGGCAAACCCGGAGAAGCCGAAACCCGGCGACGACGAAAGCAAGGCCCGCGAAGACCAGCGGAAGCAGCCCGCCGATCCGCGCTCGAACGCGCCGCGCACGGCGGTCATGCCCGCCGACGAGGTCGCCTGCCGCAAGCGCCTCGATGCGCTGGGCGTCGAATTCGAGGAGCGCAAGCCGGAAAGCGACCCTTCCGGCTGCGCGCTCCCCTACCCCATCGCCGTGAAATCGCTCGGCAAGACGATCGACATCTCTCCCGACGCACTGATGGACTGCGCGATGGCCGAAGCGACGGCGCGGTTCGCCGCCGATATCGTCTCGCCGGCGGCCAGGGCCGCCTATGGCGCGGAGCTGAAATCCGTCTCGCAGGCTTCGGCCTATGTCTGCCGCCCGCGCAACGGCACCACCAAGCTTTCCGAGCACGCCTTCGGCAATGCGCTCGACATCGGCCGCTTCACCCTGACGGACGGCACCGGGATCGACGTCCAGCCCGCGCCGGACGAGAAGGCGGCAAAATTCCTCGCCGCCGTCCGCAAGGCGGCCTGCGGCCCGTTCAAGACCGTGCTCGGCCCCGGCAGCGATGCGGACCACGAGCGCCATTTCCATCTGGACCTCGCCCCGCGCAAGCATGGCGGGACATTCTGCCAATAGGTCGACGTCCGCTCCCGCCCCATTCGCGCCACAAGCGTGAACGGCCGCGCTGACCTTTCATTTACCCTCGCGTTTTACCTTTCCTGTTTCAGGACAGGAATCCACGCATGGCCCAGCCAGTTCGAGCCGTGACCGCAAAGGCGCGGCGCAAAGGCATGACCGCCGCCGGCGGCGCGGCGCTGCTGATCGCGGCGATCGCCGCCTCGTGCAGCACCGAAGGCGTGCTGCGGCCGGACGTGGATGTCGGCATGCAGACGGCCGCCGTGGCGCCAAGGGTGGCGCGCCCCGCGCCGGCCCTGGCTCCGGTCGAGCCCGCCGCCGTGCCCGCCCTGCCGGATCCGGCGCCGGCCGAACCCGCCTTCGGCACCGCCGGCGATATCCCGGCGCCGGCGGAGACGGACGAGCCGGATGAAAGCGTCATGCAGTCTTCGCCCCGCCCCGTGGCGCCGCCGGCGCAGGTCGCGGCGGTCGTTCCGCCGGGCTCGGTCAAGCCGACCGGCCTGCAGACGCTGGTTCCCTCCAACCCGATGATGGTCGCCTATCCGCGCATGAACGCGCCGATGGCGCCGGGTGCGGCCATGCCGGCCGACGAGATCGCCTGCCGCAACGACCTCAAGCGCCTCGGCGTCACCTTCCGCAACCTCGCCCCCATCAATGACGGCGGCGCCTGCCGCATCGACTATCCGGTTTCGGTGTCGGCCATAGGCGGCGTGCAGATGAAACCCGCCGCGACGCTGAGCTGCCGCATGGCCGCGACCTTCTCGCGCTGGACCCGCAACGAACTGGTGCCCGCCGCGCGCTGGCGCTACTGGTCGAGCGTCAAGACAATCCATCAGGGCTCCAGCTATTCGTGCCGGCGCATCGCGCGCACCACCACGCCGTCGGAGCACTCGAAAGGCAACGCGCTCGACGTCATGCGCATCGAGCTGAGCAACGGCAAGGACATCGACGTGCGCAAGCCCGGCTGGTTCGCCTTCCGCGAAAAGGGTTTCCTCAACACGGTGCGCGCCGATGGCTGCGACTATTTCACCACCGTGCTCGGCCCCGGCTACAACTACGACCACCGCAACCATTTCCACTTCGACATCAAGCCGCGCAAGAACGGCTACGTCGCCTGCCGCTAACCGGCCGGCGACGGTCATGCCGGCTCTCCGGCGAGCGAGCCTGAAAGCTCGTCGCTCGAAGCGATATCCAGCTCGACGGCCATGCCGTCCCTGACCGGCCGCCGAAGCACGCGCGCTCCGGCGGGCGACGACCTCAGCCTGCCGGCGGCGTGAAGATCCTGGATCTTCGTGCGCGACACGCCGAGCTCGACGGCCAGCAGGCGATCCAGCCGCAGCGAACAGGGCAGCGAAACGCTCAGGCCGATCCGGGCGCTCTCGAATGCCGCCGGATTTCCGGCCAGCACCCGCTTGGTGACGCGCGCCTGCGGAAACTCCTCTATCCGGTTCGCGCGGCGGCGCAGGTCCTCGATGTCGAAGGCGATTGCGTCGATCCGTCGGCGGTCATTCGTCTGGAGCGCCTGCAGCAGACCGACATCGATGTCCCTGACGCTCCGCCGCTCGAACAGCGGCCGGTTCCAGGTGTTTTCGCAATCGGTGCATTTGTAGATCAGCCAGGCGTCCAGCCGCTTGCCATTGGCATTGAGCCTGGCCTTGCCGCTGCTCTGGAAGGGTTTGATGCCGCCGCAGCGGCCACAGGTGAGCCATGGGCGCGGCGCGGTGAGGGAAATGACGGTCCATTGGACATGGAGAATGCTGGACATGCCGGCTTGCCTTCCTCGCTGGGAAGTTCGTCAAGACGGCGCCGAGAAGCCTCGCACGGAGGCACGATGTGACAGGAGATTCGAGGGCGATCGAGAAGCGCGAACCGGAGCGAGCAATGTCCGGCAGCAGTCCAGCCTGCCAAACCGGTCTCAACCGCCACCTCGAAGAACGCAATTCAAAAGCTCAGCAATGCGGCTGCATCGCTGCGATTATCGGGTGGAACTGCGGAGACCGGCGGTTACGTTGGCAAAATTCACAAACCAGGACTGATGAAAACAGGCCGCACTCTTAGCCACAAACGAGGCAATTGCAACCGTCCGGCGACAGGTCCCCGGTCCGGGGCCGGTCGGCGTCCGCGCGGGCGGCCCGTGACGGCTGCAGCTTCGCGGCAAAATCGGCGCACCCCCTATTTGCCGCGGGCCATGCCGATGCTAAGGAGCGGCAATGTTATACGTCGAACTTCTCGTCGTCGTCGTCCTGATCTGTGTCAACGGCCTTCTGGCCATGTCCGAACTCGCCATCGTCTCCGCGCGGCCGGCGCGGCTCAAGACGATGATCGACCGCAACGTCAAGGGTGCGGCGCGCGCCCTTGAGCTCGGCTCAAATCCCAGCCGCTTTCTGTCCACCGTGCAGATCGGCATCACGCTGGTCGGCGTGCTCTCGGGCGCCTTCTCGGGCGCGACACTGGGCCAGCGCCTCAGCCAGTTCCTGATCGAGCAAGGCATGTCGAAGGGGGCTGCCGACGCGCTGGGCGTGGGCGTGGTGGTGGCGGTCATCACCTATGGCTCGCTGATCATCGGCGAGCTGGTGCCCAAGCAGATCGCCCTGCGCAACCCCGAGACGGTCGCCTCCCGCGTCGCCCCCATGATGCATGTGCTTTCGATCATCGGCGCGCCGCTGGTCTGGCTGCTCGACATTTCCGGCCGCAGCATGCTGTGGCTGCTTGGCCAGCGCGGCGGGAGCGAGGAGAAGGTCACCGACGAGGAGATCAAGATGCTTGTCGCGGAGGCCGAGCATCACGGCACCATCGAATCCGACGAGCGCCGCATGATCGCCGGCGTCATGCGGCTGGGCGACCGCGCCGTGCGCGCGGTGATGACGCCGCGCACGGAGGTGGACTGGCTGAACCTCCACGCCGATGAGGCGGCCATCCGCAAGCTGCTCATCGAGACCCATCACTCGCGCCTGCCGGCCGGCGAAGGCAGCGTCGACGCCATGGTCGGCGTGGTGCAGACGCGCGAGATCCTTGCCGCCATCCTGTCCGGCAAGGGGTTCGACCCGGCCCGGCATGTCCGCACCGCGCCCATCGTCCACGACCAGGCCGACGCGCTGGACGTTCTGGCCACGCTGAAGGAATCCGACGTGCCGATGGCGCTGGTGCATGACGAATACGGCCACTTCGAAGGCCTCGTCACGCCGGCCGACATCCTCGAAGCCATCACCGGCGTGTTCCGCGCCGACATCGACGAGGACGATTTCGCGCCCGTGCAGCGCGAGGACGGCTCATGGCTGCTGGCCGGCTACATGCCGGCCGACGAGATGGCAGACCTGTTCGGCATCGAGCTGCCGGAGAACCGCGATTACGAAACCGTCGCGGGCTATGTGCTGGCCCACATGCACCACCTGCCCGCAACCGGCGAAAGCGTCGACGCACAGGGCTGGCACTTCGAGGTGGTCGACCTCGACGGCCGCCGCATCGACAAGGTCCTGGCCACGCGGCTGCCCGCCGCGTAAGTCCTGCCTGGGGTCCCGCCGTCATTCCCGACCTCGTGAGCGAGTGAAACGAGCGGAGAGTGTCGGGAATCCAGGCCTCGGCATTGAGGACATCGGCAACTGCTCAGCACCATGAAACTGCGCTCGAAATAAGCGGATTCCTCCACATCTGCGACGGCGCAAGATGGTGGCAATGAAAAAGGGCGGCATCGCTGCCGCCCTGCGGGTCCCCGGGAGGAAATGTGCTTGCGGGTCAGGCTGCCCTGGCGGCTGCGGCGGCGTCGGCCTCGCGCGCGGCCTTGAGCGCCTTGGCCCACCAGATCGTCTCGTCCAGCAGCGCCTTGCCGGCCTGATTGAGATGTTCGAATTCCTCGATCTTCCTGCCCTCCTTGATGGCAAGGAAATCGCCCCAGACGATGTGAACCGCCGCCTTGGTCGGCGCCATCTGCAGTTCCACCGCGTGCATGCGCAGCTGCTCCACGGCGCGCGCGCCACCGACGCCGCCATAGCCGATAAAGCCGGCCGGCTTCTTGTTCCATTCGGTGTAGGCGTAGTCGAGCGCGTTCTTCAGCACGGCGGTCGGGCCATGATTGTATTCGGCGGCGGTGAAAATGAAGCCATCGAGCGAAGCGATCTTCTCCTGGAACCTGCGCGCCACCTCGCTCTGCGAAGGGCCCCACGCCGGAGAAACGGCTTCATCGAAGAAGGGCAGCGGATAGTCACGCAGGTCGATCACTTCGACCTCGACATCGCCGCGCGCCTTGGCCAGACTGACGAACCATTCGACGGGCTTGTCGGCGAAACGCGTCGGTCGCGTGGAGCCGACGACTACGCCGATCCTGGGCTTGGACATCGTATTTGTCTCCTTTCGAAATCTGGTAACCAATGGATACCGAGACTATATAAGTGACTGCAAAACCGCCGCACAAGGAGGCACTTTCTTGAAACCGAGGCACCCGCACCGCACCGAGGACTGCCGGGCCGTCAGCGATATATTGCAGCGCGTCGGCGACAAATGGACGGTGCTTGTGGTCAGTCGGCTGGGCGACGGCCCCATGCGCTTCAACGAGCTGCGCCACATCGTCGGCGGCATCTCGCAGAAGATGCTGACGACAACGCTGCGCGGGCTGGAGCGCGACGGCTTCGTCACGCGCACCGTCTTTCCCACGATTCCGCCGCGCGTCGAATATGAGCTGACCGAGCTCGGCCACGAGCTTCTGGTGCCGGTCAACGCGCTGGGCGAATGGGCACGCAAGAACACCGCGCGCGTGACCGAGGCGCGGATGAAGTTCGATGCAGCCTGTCCCGAACGCGCTCCGCGGCGAACCGCCGGGGCAGACTGAGATTATTCCACCGGCACCGGCTTCGGCTTGCCCTCGCCGTCCAGCGCCACCATGACGAAATCGGCGTCGGTCACCCGTTCCATCAGCTCGGTGAGATAGCGTTGCGCCCAGGCCTCGACCTTAAGCGTCATGGAGGTGCGGCCCACGCGCGTGACGTGGGTGTAGATGCACAGCGTGTCGCCGATCTTCATCGGCTTGGCGAAGGACATTTCCTTCACCGCCGCCGTCACCACGCGCCCCTTGGCGCGCTCGGCGGCGCGGATGCCGCAGGCAAGGTCCATCTGCGCCATCACCCAGCCGCCGAAGATGTCGCCGGCGGCGTTGGCGTCGGCCGGCATCGCCAGCGTGCGCAAGGTAAGCTCGCCGGTCGGCTGGCCGTCTGCATAATGAGGCATCTGGAATCTCCAAGAAATCTTCACCCGCATCGTTGGCAGCTACAGACCCTTCGGGCAAGTTTCGCGAATGCGACGGTCGCTTTTTTCACAGGCCATGCCGGTCGCCCATAGGCCGAGGCGGTGAAACGGGGTCTAGGCTTGGAAAGATACTTCAGCCAGTTCGCGGACGGTCTTTCGTTTCCCATGCAAGACTATGATTTCATTGTCGTCGGCTCCGGCTCCGCAGGCAGCGTGGTGGCCGAAAGACTGTCGGCCAGCGGGCGCTTCTCGGTGCTGGTGCTGGAGGCCGGCGGCACCGACCGCCGCTTCTTCGTGCAGATGCCGCTGGGCTACGGCAAGACCTTCTTCGACCCGGCGGTGAACTGGAACTACAAGACCGAGCCCGACCCGGGCCTTGCCGGCAATGCCGACCACTGGCCGCGCGGAAAGCTGCTCGGCGGCTCCAGCTCGATCAACGCCATGGTCTGGATCAGAGGCCAGCGCGAGGATTTCGATGGCTGGGCCGCGGCCGGCAATCCCGGCTGGGGTTATGACGACCTGCTGCCGATCTTCAAGGCGATCGAAGACAACGAGGCCGGGGCCGACGCATGGCGCGGGCGCGGCGGCCCGATCCACGTGACCGACAATCGCAGCCGCGTGCATCCCCTCACCCACCGCTTCCTGAAGGCCGGGCAACAGGCAGGGCTCGCCCTCAACCAGGACTTCAACGGCGCGGCCCAGGAAGGCGTCGGCGTCTATCAGATCAACACAAAGAGCGGACGCCGCTGGTCCGCCGCCCGCGCCTTCCTGCGCCCGGCGATGAAGCGCGCCAATGTCCGCGTCGAAACCAACGCGCTGGCAACGAAAATCCTGTTCGAAGGCACGCGCGCCGTCGGCGTCGAATATCTGAAGCATGGCCGCACGGTCGCGGCACGCGCCGGGCGCGAGGTCGTGCTGTGCGGCGGCTCTGTCAACACGCCGCAACTGTTACAGCTTTCCGGCGTCGGCCCGGCCGATCTCCTGAAGAACCTCGGCATTCCGGTGGTGCATGCCAACGCCCATGTCGGCGCCAATCTCCAGGACCATCTCGGCATCAACTACACATACAAGGGCCGGCTGCCGACGCTGAACCAGACCCTGCGTCCCTGGTGGGGCAAGATGCTGGTCGGCATGCAATATCTGCTGCTGCGCACCGGCCCGCTGTCGATGAGCATGAACCAGGGCGGCGGCTTCTTCCGCACCGACGCGGGCCAGCCCCGCCCCAACATGCAGCTCTATTTCCAGGCATTCTCGACCGTGCTGCCAAGGCCCGGCGAGCGGCCGATCCTGACGCCCGACCCGTGGCCGGGCTTTTCCATCGGCCTGTCCAACTGCCGGCCGTCGAGCCGTGGCTCGATCATGATCCGCTCGAAGAACCCGCTCGACCATCCGAAGATCGTGCCCAACGCCTATTCCACCAAGACGGACGTCGCCGAAATGCTCGCGGCGGTAAAATTCGTGCGCAGGATCGCGTCGATGCCGGCGATGAGCGAGGTCATCACCGAAGAGGTGCTGCCCGGCCCGAAATGCGTCAGCGACGACGAATTGATCGCCGATTTCCGCAAGCGCAGCGGCACTGTTTACCATCCCGTCTCCACCTGCCGCATGGGACCGGATGCCTCGCAGTCCGTGGTCGATCCGCGCCTGCTGGTGCACGGCCTTGGCGGCCTGCGCATCGTGGATGCCTCGATCTTCCCCGACAACATCAGCGGCAACACCAACGCGGCTTCCATAATGACCGGCTGGAAGGGCGCGGAGATGATCCTGGAGGACCACGCATGAAGATAACCGACGTGAAGACCTTCGTCGTCGGCAATCCGCCGCCAGGCATCGGCGGACGCTACTTCATCTTCGTCAAGCTCACGACCGACTCGAATGTGGTCGGCTATGGCGAGGCCTATAACGCCACATTCGGTCCGCATGTCACCGCCCGCATGATCGAGGACCTCGCCGGGCGCTATCTCGTCGGCCGCGATCCGCACGATATTGAGACCTTCTTCCGCCGCGCCTATTCCTCCGGCTTCTCGCAGCGCCCGGACATTTCCGTCATGGGCTGCTTTTCGGCGCTGGAGATCGCCTGCTGGGACATCATCGGCAAGGAGGCCGGCAAGCCGGTCTACAAGCTGCTGGGCGGGCAGGTGCACGAGGCGCTGCGCTCCTACACCTATCTCTACCCGACCACCGGCAGCGCCGTACCGGCCGAGGCCGACAATCCCGACAAGAACGTCTACAACGATCCCGACCTCGCCGCCGAATGCGCGCTCGCCTATGTCGAGCAGGGTTTCAATGCGGTGAAGCTCGACCCCGCCGGCCCCTACACCGCCTTCGACGGCCACCAGCCGCGCCTCTGCGACATCGACCTGTCGGCGCGTATGCTGAGGGCGATCCGCGAGGCGGTGGACGACCGCGCCGACATTCTGTTCGGCACACATGGCCAGTTCACGGCCTCCGGCGCGCTGCGCATGGCCAGGGCCATCGAGCCCTACGATCCGCTATGGTTCGAGGAGCCGGTGCCGCCGGACATGCCGGAGGTGATGGCACAGGTCGCGCGCGGAACGTCCATCCCCATCGCCACGGGCGAGCGGCTGACCACCAAGTTCGAATTCGCCCGCGTCATCGAAAACCGCGCCGCCACCATCCTGCAACCGGATCTCGGCCGTTCGGGCGGCATTCTCGAAACCAAGAAGATCGCGGCCATGGCCGAGGCCTACCACATCCAGATCGCGCCTCATTGCTATTGCGGGCCGATCGTCGGTGCCGCCAACATCCAGCTTGCGATGACGCTGCCCAACTTCCTCATCCTCGAGTCCCTGAAACAGTGGGACGGCTTCCACGGGAAGCTGCTGAAGAAGAAGATCGAATGGCAGGACGGCAACGTCATCCCCTCGAAGGAACCGGGCCTCGGCGTCGAGCTGGACGAGGCGGTGTGCGAGGCGCACCCGTGGAGCGGCACGGAGCTGCACCTGCAGATGACCCAGGACCCGCTGTTTCCATAGGACAAGAATCCGATTCCGGATCAGCGACTTCGCCGCCGATCCGGAATCACTTTCTCAGCGGCTACTCTCGCGTTGCGGCAACCGACGCGAAGAACTCTTCCGGCCCATCCACTTCGACCAGACGTCGCTTGTCGATCAGCCAGAAGCGATTGCCCACCGCTCGCACAAAGCTGCGGTCGTGCGACACCAGCAGGCAGCTCGCCTCGCGTTCCAGCAGTTCCGCCTCCAGTGCCTCCTGCCCATCGATGTCGAGATGGTTGGTCGGCTCGTCGAGGAGATAGAAGTTGGGGTTGGCAAGGCGCAGTGCCAGCATGCCGAGCCGTGCCCGCTGCCCGCCCGAGAGCCTGCCGATCGGCCGGTCCTGCATGTCGATGCCGATGCCCGCGCCGGCCAACAGCGAACGCGCCCGTTGGTCGCCGACCTCGAATCGCCTGTTGAGCATGGCCAACGGCGTGTCGCCGTCGCGAAGGTCTGCCAGCGCCTGATCGGCATAGCCCAGCACCACTGAGGGCGTCGCCTTGAGAGTGTCGGGGACGTAGGCGGGCTCCATGACGGCCTTGCGGATCAGGCTCACCAACCGCGATTTGCCGGCGCCGTTACGGCCCAGCAGAACGATGCGGTCGCCCTGGCAGATCCAGCGCTTGCCGGTCTTGAACAGCAGCGTCCCGTCCGGTGTTTCGACCGACGCATCGTCCAGCGTCACCAGCACCTTGGCATGCGTGCCGCGATTGGCGAGTTTTATCGCGCCGGCCGACCGTTCCTTATGGGCTGGCCGTGCGGCGTCTTCCAGCCGCTCCGCCCGCTGCTTCAACTGCTTGGTCTTGACCACCAGAAGATCGCTGCCGGAGTTGATGCCGATATTGTTGAGCTTGGCCGCCTGACGGCGCAGTTGCTGCGCGGTCTTCATGTCGCGCTGGAACTTGCGCTCCTCGGAGGCATCGACCTCGTCCAAAGCCGCTCGCGCCCGGCTGTAGGGCAGCGAGAAGGTCTGCGACTGCTGCGGCCGCAGAAACAGCGTGCGGTTTGTCGTGGCATCGAGAAAGGCGCGATCATGGCTGGCCATTATCACCGGCACGTCGCGCGGCAATGCAGTCAGCCATTCCTCGAGCTGGCTGATGCGGGCAAGGTCGAGATGGTTGGTCGGCTCATCGAGCAACAGCACGTCAGGCTCCGTCACCCAGACGCGCGCGAGTAGCGCCAGCCGCTGCCAGCCGCCGCTCAGCTTGCCGAGCGGGCGCCCGTAAAACTCCTGCGGCACGTCGAGGGACGCCAGCGCGACATCGACCCGCCACGCTTCGGTGTCGGCCTGATCGGGCGGGAGCGCCTGATGCACCGCATCGTAGAACGGCGTGTCCAGCAGGCCGGCCGGAACATCCTGCTGGACATGGCCGACACGCAGGCCCCGCAGCCGGGTGATTTCACCGGCGGTCGGCTCGAAAGTGCCGGTAATGCACTTCAGCAGGGTGGACTTTCCACGTCCGTTGGCCGCGATGAGGCCAAGGCGATCGCCGGGCTCAACGGAAAAACTGAGGTTTGAAAAGAGCGGCGCACCGAGGGTAACGCCGAGATTGCGGGCATTGATCAAAGCCATGGTCGTTCTCTGGTCCTGCCGAGCATTGACAGCGGAACCGCTCGCGGTTCGGGCTGCTTCGACCGGCCCCTGTTTCTTGGGCGCAGGCCGCATGACTCGGTTGATTTCTGACTGTTTTGCAGGCCGCTCGAGCCGTCAGGCTCAAGGGCGTGCTACCACTCAGGGCAGACCAGGGAAGATTTGTCGGAGAATGACCGTCTCTGATCAGCCCTGCAGACGCATCCGCAGGGCATGAACGGGACCGCGCTGGCGATGGTGCCGGAAGAACGTATTCATGCGCAGCCCTCCTTTCTCGGTTACGGGATTGTTCGGCCAAAGCCTTAACGGAAACCTCGCCGAAGCGCAACGCCGCGGTCGGGATAAGGATTCGCAATCAGGGAGTTGGCCGAAAATCCGGACTCAATATGTAAAGGCCGGCCCGCCGGGCCGGCCTTCACGTGCGAGACTCACTTCATCCGATGTATGGAAGTGGCCATGTTGTCGTTGTCGGTCGTGATCCGAACGTGCTCGCCCGCCTTAAGTTCATGCAGCTTGACGTGCGGCTTGACCATGACGGACTGGCCGTCGTCCATCGTGAGTTCGTGCTTCTTCGTGTCAACCGACTTGATTGTACCTTGCATTTCAGCAGCCATGGCCGGCGCGATAGCCATCACGGTGAGCATGGCAGTTGCAATGAGGGTCTTCATGTGGGCTTCTCCTATTGTTGCGCCGGAGATGCGCCGCCCATCGGCGCGACCGGCACGTGAGCAAGCGGCTGCCTAACGCGCCAATGCCGAAACAGTTGCTGCGATCCCGATGATTTGAAGAACGCCCGTCGCACCAACGCCGAAATCCTGGAAAATTCGTCCACCCGGCCAGCGCGCCATATGAGGCGCACCGGACCCGGAACACGGCTTCACAAGAATCCGGCTTTCTGGCATGGATTGCGAAGCTCGCTCCTGCATTGAAGGTCGCCCGTCTTGCACGCCTCCGTCGAACTCATCGGCCTGGTCGCCGCGGCCATCACGACCTTCGCCTGGCTGCCGCAGATCATGAAGATTTTCCGCAGCAAGCAGGCCCGGGACATTTCCTGGGGCACCACGGCGACACTGGCCGCCGGCGTGTTGCTGTGGACCGTCTATGGCCTGTTCATCGGTTCCTGGCCGGTCATCCTCGCCAATGCCGTGACATTCCTGTTCATCGCCACGATCCTCGGATTGAAGCTTCGCTACGGCTGAGCCGCGCCGGGGGGCGGGCATGCCACTGACACCGCCATGTCAGCAGCAGCATTGCCCCGAAACCTTTTGCCCGCCCCGCCCTTTTCATTTTTCCGGACTCCCACCATATTCCGAACCATGGCCAAATCCCCCGAAAAGAAACCGGCACGCAATGCGGCCGCTCAGGCTGACCGTCCCGCCAGGGGCGTCCGGCGCAGCGCATTGACCGATTTTCTCGATGCCGCCGAGCCGCTGGAGCGCAAGGGTTTTTCCGAGGCACCGCAGGCCGAGCTGTCCGGCACGCCGCTGAGCGGCTCGATCTCGGACTGGGCCGAGGAGATTTCGCGCGAGGCGGAGAAGACCCGGCCCAAGCCCGCGAAAAAGGTTCCCGAGCGCTCGGCCGCGCCGACCCGCACCGCGCGCGGCACCTCGATGGGCGGCGCCGCCACGGCCAAGGAGCGCGCCGCCGCCGGCCTCAACCCGGTCGCGGGCATGGACATCAGCCTGGAGGAGGCCGAGACGCTCGCGCCTTCCGGCGTCACCGCCACGGTGGCGGCCCTGTCGAAGCTGATCGAGAGCGGCAACCCGCTGCACAAGAACGGCAAGGCCTGGGTGCCGCATCGCCCCGAACGCCCGGAAAAGTCCGAAGGCGGCGTGGCCATCAAGATGGTCTCCGACTTCCAGCCGGCCGGCGACCAGCCGACCGCCATCAGGGACCTCGTTGCCGGCGTAAACGAGGCGGAGCGCACGCAGGTGCTGCTCGGCGTCACCGGCTCGGGCAAGACCTTCACCATGGCCAAGGTGATCGAGGAAACACAGCGCCCCGCGCTGATCCTCGCGCCCAACAAGACGCTGGCCGCGCAGCTCTACGCCGAGTTCAAGAAGTTCTTCCCGGACAACGCGGTGGAGTATTTCGTCTCCTATTACGACTACTACCAGCCGGAAGCCTATGTGCCGCGCACCGACACCTTCATCGAGAAGGAATCGTCGATCAACGAGCAGATCGACCGCATGCGCCACTCGGCCACCCGCTCGCTTCTGGAGCGCGACGACGTCATCATCGTCGCTTCCGTGTCCTGCATCTACGGTATCGGCTCGGTCGAGACCTATACGGCGATGACCTTCCAGATGGCGGTGGGCGACCGGCTCGACCAGCGCCAGTTGCTCGCCGACCTCGTCGCCCAGCAATACAAGCGCCAGGATATCAACTTCGTGCGCGGCTCGTTCCGCGTGCGCGGCGACACGATCGAGATTTTCCCGGCCCACCTTGAGGATTCGGCCTGGCGCATCTCCATGTTCGGTGACGAGATCGAATCCATCACCGAGTTCGACCCGCTGACCGGCCAGAAGACCGGTGACCTGAAAAGCGTCAAGATCTACGCCAACTCGCACTACGTCACGCCGCGCCCGACCTTGAATCAGGCCATCAAGTCCATCAAGGAAGAGCTGCAGCAGCGGCTGCAAGAGCTTGAAAAGGCTGGACGTCTTCTGGAAGCGCAGCGGCTGGAGCAGCGCACGCGCTTCGACCTCGAAATGCTGGAGGCGACCGGCTCCTGCGCCGGCATCGAGAACTATTCGCGCTATCTCACCGGCCGCGCGCCGGGCGAGCCGCCGCCGACGCTGTTCGAATATGTGCCGGACAACGCGCTGATCTTCATCGACGAGAGCCACGTCACCGTGCCGCAGATCGGCGGCATGTATCGCGGCGACTTCCGCCGCAAGGCGACGCTGGCCGAATACGGCTTCCGCCTCCCCTCCTGCATGGACAACCGCCCGCTGCGCTTCGAGGAGTGGGACGCCATGCGCCCGCTCACCGTGGCGGTTTCGGCCACGCCCGGCGGCTGGGAGCTGGAGGAATCCGGCGGCGTGTTCGCCGAGCAGGTCATTCGCCCCACGGGCCTCATCGACCCGCCGGTCGAGGTGCGCCCGGCCAAGAGCCAGGTCGACGACGTGCTGGGCGAAATCCGCGACACCACGGCCAGGGGCTACCGCACGCTGGTCACGGTGCTGACCAAGCGCATGGCCGAGGACCTGACCGAATATCTGCACGAGAACGGCATTCGCGTGCGCTACATGCACTCCGACATCGACACGCTGGAGCGCATCGAGATCCTGCGCGACCTGCGCCTCGGCGCCTTCGACGTGCTGGTCGGCATCAACCTGCTGCGCGAGGGCCTCGACATCCCCGAATGCGGCTTCGTCGCCATCCTCGACGCCGACAAGGAAGGCTTCCTGCGTTCCGAAACCTCGCTCATCCAGACCATCGGCCGTGCCGCGCGCAACGTCGACGGCAAGGTCATCCTCTACGCCGACAACATCACCGGCTCGATGGAGCGGGCCATGGCCGAAACCAACCGCCGCCGCGAGAAGCAGATGGCGTGGAACAAGGCCAACGGCATCACGCCGGAAAGCGTGAAGTCGCGCATCGCCGACATCCTGGAGTCGGTCTACGAGAAGGACCATGTCCGCGCCGACATTTCCGACTTCGCCGCCGACGGCAGCATGGTCGGCAACAATCTCAAGGCGCATCTGGAGGCGCTGGACAAGCAGATGCGCGATGCCGCCGCCGATCTCGATTTCGAGCGCGCGGCGCGCATCCGCGACGAGATCAAGCGCCTGCGCGACCTGGAGCTCGCCGTTTCCGACGACCCGCTGGCGAAATACGCCGACATGGAAAGCCCGGTTTCCGGCCGCGAGAAGGGCAAGCACAACAAGGGCGTGGCCAGGCATCGCACGGTCGATGACGGCGAAAGCGGCGAAAAATCGCTGTTCCGCAAGCCGCATCTCGACGAGATGGGGGCGGATGGCGCAAAGCCGGCCGGCAAGTCGCTCTTCCAGAAGCCGCACATCGACGACATGGGACCCGGCACCGACATGGCCAAGCCGGCCGGCGCGGTCCCCCGCTCGCTGTTCAAGAAGCAGAACGCGCGCGAAGCCCACGGCGCGGACTACGGCCTGCCGGACGATCCCCAGTCTTCGCTGTTCCGCAAGAATACGCTGGACGAGATGACCGTGCGCCGCACGGAAACGCCCGTCGAGGGTGCCAAGCCGGTCAAGCGCGCCAAGATCGGCGCCGGCTCCTATGAGGACCCGGCCGACGAGCGCCAGCGCAAGCGGCGGCCCGGCAAGACCGGCAAACCCGGACACTGACCGGAACCGGGCGTTTCGGAGGAGCGCCGCGGGCGCGCCGAAGGCCCGTTCCGGTGCTCGGGCTCAAACTTCCGATTCGCGCCCATGCCGCCTGATGACAAGCGACGCCCCCGCCCTACCTTCCCCTGCGCATCCAGCCGCCCGCCGTTTCTCCGGCTTTCCGCCACTGTCGCGGCTCCGCGATGCGTGTTCAGACAACAGGGAGGAAACCATGTCTGTCGCCAAGGTCACGGAAATCACCGCCACTTCCGACAAGAGCTTCGACGATGCCGTCAGGCTGGGCGTGGAACGTGCCGGCAAAACGCTGAAGAACCTCACCAGCGCCTGGGTGAAGGACCAGCAGATCAAGATTTCCGGTGGCAGGATCACGCAATACCGCGTCAACCTGAAAGTCACCTTCGTGCTGGAGGATTGACCCGGCCTTTCGGCTCGGAGGAGCCGCGCCGGCTCCTCCGGGCCAGGCGCGGCCTACCTTCGATCCGTCTCACTCAAGTCCCATGAAACTCTGGAACCCGCCATAGATCATGCGCTTGCCGTCGAAAGGCGCGGTGGTCATGGCATTCTTCAGGCGCGGATCCGCCATCACTTTGGCATTGGTGGCGTCGCGGTCCTCCTTCGAGGCATAGACGATCCAGGAAAACGCCACGACCTCGTCCTCCTTGGCCTGCACCGCCCGCGGAAACGAGGTCAGTTCGCCATAGGGCACGTCGTCGCCGAGGCATTCGACATAGGCCAGGGCTCCATGCTCCTTCCACACCTTGCCGGCCAGTCGCGCCAGTTCCTTGTAGGACTCGACATTCTGCCTGGGCACGGCGACGATGAAACCATCCACGTAACTCATTGCGCTTCTCCTCTCTGGTTTGCCTGACATCTGGTTTGCCTGACAAGGACGCTGCCGGCGCCATCGTTCCGACAGCCGCTGCGGAATTTTCTCGCCCTTTCTTCGCAATCCCGCTGCCACGGGCCTCGTGCCGCAGGTTCCTGAAAGAATCCGATCGGCACTTGTCGGATTTCCATCGGCTTGTTCGTCATATCGGAAGCCGGCTACGGCAGAACCCGGACGAGAGGAGTTTCGCATGTCCGAAGCAACCGCACAGACCAAGGAAAATCCCGCCCCCAGGGTGCTCGGCGGCCTCGTCGCCTATCTGGAGGTGGACGGCGCCTTCAAGGCGGCGGAGTTCTACAAGCGCGCCTTCGGCGCAGAGACCGCATTCGCCTATCCGCCGGATGACAAGGGCCGGACGATGCATATCCATCTCTACGTCAATGGAAGCTCGCTGATGCTTGGCGACCCGTTCCCGGAGCATGGCCACCCGCATCAGCCGGCGCAGGGCTACACGATGCAGCTCATCCTTGGCGATGACATCGACAACTGGTGGAAACGGGCCGTGGACGCCGGCTGCGAGGTGGTCGTGCCCCTCGACCTGATGTTCTGGGGCGACAGATGGGGCCTGCTGCGCGACCCCTTCGGCGTCAACTGGGGCATGAACGCATCCCCGAAGCCCGCCTGACATGGTATTGCGCGTTCTTTAGAAAGCGCTGAAGAACCAGACCAAGTCTTCCTGCATGCCCGGGGCGAGACGTTCCGGGCATGCCCCTGCATAGTCGCGGCAATCAATTCGCAGGCGACTTGCTCAACTGTCGTTCTCACGGTTTCGTGAATGGATTTCGCGACCGATCATTTCTGTACATATATGTTTACATTAGACTATATTGCCTTATCGTACATTGCCGAAACATCTCCGTCTTGCCAGTTTCACATTTCCGTGCAATGAATTCGCCGTTCGGGCATTTGTGGCCCGGTGAATGGAACGCTTTTTGCACGACCCCACTCTCCGACACCGTGAATATCTGACAGCCCCGTTGTTGGCGGGGGGTTTCACCGTGCGCGAATGCACGACCGCCAATCTGCCACCACATTCCCTGCGCCGGCGCCAGACGGTGCAGGAAGACCAACTAAACGGGTGAAGGAGTTCTCCCATGTCCCAGAGCGGCACCGTCAAGTTCTTCAACGCAACCAAAGGCTTCGGCTTCATCACGCCGGACGATGGCGCCAAGGACGTTTTCGTCCACATCTCCGCCGTCGAAAGGTCCGGCCTGCGCACGCTGGTCGACGGCCAGAAGGTCAGCTTCGAGGTCGAGCCCGATCGCATGGGCAAGGGTCCGAAGGCGGTGAACCTCGCCGTCCTCTGACAGAAGCACTATCGACAGTTCCGACGGCGGCAAAGCTGTCCGAAGGCGCGGCCTTGCCGCGCCTTTTCCTTTTGGAACAAGGAGATTGCAGTTCTTCCTGCAACGATAGTGAAACGCTTTGATAAGGATTTGCTGAAAAACTTATCCGATTGCCGGGCTATGGCCGAAAACTTTTGCTTGCCCCTTTCGATAAAATATGGAGAAACTTGGTCTTCGGGCATTTGCGGGCCCGGAGACTGGAATAGCCTGCCCCAGGAGGACCGAGGGTTTCCTGGCTGGAATCGTGAAAAGAGGGCATCGACGCCCCGCACGGTGTCTGTTTCTTCTCCCCCCAGTAAACGGCCGAGATGGCGGGAAACCGCTTTCTGATATGGACTATGAGGGGAATACAAGGAGCTACCCATGCCGCAGACCGGCACTGTAAAATTCTTCAACCATGCCAAAGGCTTCGGCTTCATTACGCCGGACGATGGCGCCAAGGACGTTTTTGTCCATATCTCCGCCGTGCAGGCTTCCGGCCTTCCGGGGCTGGATGACGGGCAGAAGGTCACGTTCGAGACCGAACCGGACAAGCGCGGCAAGGGCCCCAAGGCCGTTAACCTGACGATTGCCTGACAGGTCCGGGCGCACAGCGCTCGGGAACGATCGCTTCGCGGCGGGCGCCGGCCAGTCTGCCGCCGCGGAGTTTTGCCGCAGACGCCGGGTGACGAGATCGGCCGCATTTGCCGCCTCCGATACGGGTCCTTTCGGCAAGCCGGCGCTCCCCGCTTAAGGGGGACGGAATGACGGGGAAGTGGCGATGACAGCGTAACGGGCTGTTTCATCGATGTAGTGTTTTGTGTTTCCGATAGCCTCCCGGTTTCCGATTTCGGACATAAACGCCGTTCAGCCTGCATTCAGGCGCGGCTCCGTAGATTTCTCCCGAAAGCTTGGCCGCACCGTCAGGAAAGCGGACCCGCGCGAAGGAGACCGAAATGAACCATTTTCTCAAGACCACCATTCTTGCCACCGCCGTGGCGGCGACAACGCTGGCGGCCTCGCTGCCGGCGGCGAATGCCGGTGAGCGCTGGCGCCATTACGGCGGCCACCGCGACCGCACCGGCGATGTGGTGGCAGCGGGCGTGCTCGGACTGGCGGTCGGCGCCCTCGCCGCAGGGGCCGCGAATGCGGCGTCCCAGCCGCGCTACTACGAGCCGGTCGACCCGTATTATGAGCCGGACTATGTCGAGCCGCGTTACAGCTATGCACGCCGCCCCGCCCCCATCTATGCCGGACGCTATGACGCGCTGGAGCCGTGGTCGCCCGAATGGTACCGCTACTGCTCCGACCGCTACCGCTCCTTCAACCCGCGCTCGGGCACATTCACCGGCTATGACGGGATGCAGCACTTCTGCACTGCCGGCTGACCCCCGCGCGGGCTCCGTCGACACCGGCAGTTCCCCGGCGCCATGCGGGGGAACTGCCGGACACGGAGACGAGGAAAAAACATAACGCGCCGTTCACTTTTCAGAGCGCGGACGCCGCATTCCTTGCAGTCCGCAACGGCAGTCTTATCTCCTTTTCTACAGCTTCCCCCACATTGAAAGTGGGTTTGCGAGAAGGAGAATGCGATGACCAATCCTCTCAAGACCGCCATTCTCGCCGCGGCTGTGTGTGCAACCTCGCTGGTCTGCATGCCGATGGCGAATGCGGATGAATTCTACCAGTATTACCCGGACTATGATCTCTACAGGCTTCCAAACGGCAGCATGGCAGTGGATCCTGGCGATGTTTCAAGAAACTATCAGGCCGCCCCGACCTACAATTACGGGATGACCGCGCCGTCATACAATTATGCGCCGCGCCGTTACTACAGGATGGCCCCTCCGCCCGAGGTAAATACCGGACCGGCCTATCCATGGTGGTGATGGAAGCCTGCACTGCGGTCTGAAATCTCCCCCGAAGAGTGTATCAGGCTCCTCGCGCCACGGCGCGGGGAGCCTTTGTTTTCAGCAAGCCGGCGGCAGAGGGGCCGGCACAGGGCATCCGCCCGCCGCAACGGACGACCGCCGGATGCGGTCCCGGCAGCGATCACAAATTGGTCGACGGCCGTTGATTTTCTTGCCCTGCACAACGGTATTCCTACTTCTTCTAATGTAGCTATACCTGATCTAAGTCGATCGGGTTTGCGAGAAGGAGATTGTGATGATGAGTCCTCTCAAGACCACCGCTCTCGCCGCAGCCGTTGCTGCGACCACACTGACCTCCATACCGCCGGCTGATGCCAATCCGGCGGCGGCATGGGCAATAGCCGGCGGCGTGGCCGCGGGCGCACTGCTCCTGGGCGCGCTTGCCTATCCGAACTGGCACCAGGGTTATGCGGAACCGGTCTACAGCGGCACCCAGCCCCTGTACGCGCCGGGAACCGTCGACTACACGGGCACGGCACCCTTGTATGGTCCCGACTATACTGGAACTGCACCGCTCTACGGCCCCGGCTACGTGACAACCGCCCTGCAGCCGCGGTCGCCCGAATGGTATCAATACTGCCAGAACCGGTATCGCACATTCAATCCGCGTACCGGCTACTTCATCGACTCCACCGGCCAGCGGCATTTCTGCGGCAGTTGACCACGGAGGAAGCACGGTCCCTCGGACGCGTTGTCGAGGGACCTGCCCTTGACGCCCGATCAATCTGGAAAACGCCGTAAACCGATCCTGTCCGGCATGGAAGCCGGCCCTCCTCACAGCACGACGACAGGCGTGCCGATGTCCACCCGGTTGTAAAGGTCCTCGACATGCTCGTTGACCATCCGGATGCAGCCGTTGGACACGGCATGGCCCACCGTCCATGGCTCGTTGGTGCCATGGATGCGGTACATCGTGTCCTGACCATCGCTGTAGAGATAGAGCGCCCGCGCGCCGAGCGGATTGCCCGGCCCGCCATCCACACCGTCCGCATATTTGGCGTATTTGCGCGGCTCGCGCTCGATCATGTCGTCGGTCGGCCGCCAGTGCGGCCACTCTTCCTTGCGGCCGATCACCGCCTCGCCGGACCATGCGAGGCCGGCCTTTCCGACACCCACGCCGTAGCGACGCGCGGTGCCGGGGCGCGTGACGAGATACAGGAACCGCTGGTGCGGATCGACCACCACCGTTCCCGGATCATAGTCGAACGGGAAGGCGACGTTGTGCGGCGCGTATTTCGGGTTGATGACGAAGTGCCTGTGAGCCTTGGCCGCCCATGCGGCCCGGGGCGCCGTCGCCGCAGCGACCAGCCCCAGCATGAACAAACGCCGACTGACCATGGACTGCCCCTTCGAATGCAGAACACATGCCTGAAAATGCCGACAGCTACACATTGAAGTGTAGGCGGCTTTACCGGCGCGTCCATAGGGCGGCGGCCACGCGGCCGCATCACTCTCGCGTGAAACCTCCGGCGGCCAGGCGCCGTGTATCCGGTCAGTTGTCCGTGGCGTTCCCGTCGGCGAGCAGCACCGCATCCGGCCGGCTGATCGGCACGTTCGTGCGCGACGTCTTCTTGGCCAGGTTCTTGGCGCCATTCTTCTGCAGCAGGGCGCGGAAGCTGGGGTGCATGCCGCCATCCGTATAGGCATGGGCCGAGATGAGCGAGCCGGCCGCGGCGGTTTCCATGGCGCGTGCATCGGCATCGCGCTTGGCCATCAGCGCCGGGTCGGGTGCGTTCGTCATCGGCGGGCAGGCGGCGAGCGGATCGGCGGGCTCGCCATTGGCGAACTGCGCATCGAACACGTAATGCCCGCCGCAGGCCGACACGACCGGCGGCCGGCGCTTCACCTCCAGTATGTCGTAGCCTTCCTTGAGGTTCTTCCAGAACGGCATGTTCGGGTCGTCGCGATGGCGCGCCATGTTCTGCGGCGTCATGTGGAAGGGGAAGGCCTGTACCTGGAACGAGGTCTGGCCGCCGCGCAGCGCCTCGCGCACCACGGCATAGATTTCGGCAACGCCGTCGTCTGTCATGGCATAGCAGCCGGAGGACGAGCAGGCGCCATGCACCATCAGCGACTCGCCGGTATAGCCCAGCGCCTTCTCCAGCTTGTTCGGGAAGCCTATGTCGAAGGACAGGTAGTATTGCGATGCGGGATTCAGCATCCGGGCATTGACCTGATAGAAGCCTTCGGGCGCCTGCCGGTCGCCATTGCGCTTCTTGGGTCCGAGCTGGCCCGACCAGCGGCACATCGGATAGGTCTTCAGCAGCGCGTAGCGGCCGTTGCGGTCGCGCTTCCAGATTTCCAGCTCGCTCTCTTCCTTGAAGATGCGCACCACGATCGGGTCGGACGGCCTCATCTGCCTGGCCGTCATCTGGCTGACCAGCTTGGCGGGAATGGGCTGGCTCGCCTTCACATTGGGGTCGAGCACGCTCGAGACACATCCCGCCAGCGCCGTCGACAGCGCCAGAGCGGCCAAGGGAACAGCAAATCCACGCAGCAGTTTCAAATCCGGTTCATCCCCGAAAAGCCCGTCGCCCGATCCTCTCCTGCCACCCATCTGTGGCGGAACTGCGGGCGTCAAATCATGTTTGACGACAATTCTTGGCTGTCACGGTTAACGAAACCTTGCCGTCAGGCGCTTTGCGTCCTCCCGTTGAGCAGACGCAGCGCATTGCCCACCACCAGCAGCGAGGCGCCGACATCGGCCGCGATCGCGCCCCACATGGTGGCTATGCCGAAGATCGTCAGCGCCATGAACAGCGCCTTGACGCCGAGCGCGAAGACGATGTTCTGCCGGATGACGCCCATGGCCCGCCTGGAATGGCGCACCAGCCACGGCACCTTGGACAGGTCGTCCGTCATCAGCGCGATGTCGGCCGTCTCGATGGCGGCATCCGAGCCGATGGCGCCCATGGCGATGCCGAAATTGGCGCGCGCCATGGCCGGCGCGTCGTTGACGCCATCGCCGATCATGGCGACCATCGCGTGGCGCTTCGTCAGCTCGGCGACGGCCTCCACCTTCTGCTCGGGCAGAAGCTCGGCCCGCACCGTGTCGATGCCGACCCGGCTGGCGACGCTTGCCGCGGCGGCTCGGTTGTCGCCGGTCAGCATCACGACCTCCTTCACGCCCTGCGCATGCAGCGCGGACAGGATGGCCCCGGCTTCCGGCCGGATCGTGTCGGCCAGCGCGATGACGCCGCACAGATGCTCGTCATTGCCGATGACGACGGTCGTTGCGCCCGATTTCTCCATCTCGGCGACGCGCGCGGCAACGGCATCGGTCGCCTGCCCGCGCGCAACGGCATAGCGCCAGGAGCCGAGCCAGTAGGTCTTGCCGTTGAAGGTGCCCTGCACGCCCTTTCCGGGCAGCAGCCTTATGTCCTCGCCGGCGATCGGCGCGATGCCGTTCTCCTTCATATGGCGCAGGATCGCGTCGGCCAGCGGGTGCGAGCTGCGCGCCTCCAGCGCGCCTGCCCGCTGCAACAGCTCCTTCTCGTCATGGCCGGAAAGCGGGAGGACGGTCGTGACCTGCGGCTCGCCCCTGGTCAGCGTTCCGGTCTTGTCCATGGCAATCGCGGTGAGCTTCGACGGCAGTTCGATGAAGGTTCCGCCCTTGATGAGCACGCCGTTGCGCGCGGCCGAGGCAAGTGCCGCGACGATCGACACCGGCGTGGAGATGACCAGCGCGCAGGGACAGGCGATCACCAGCAGCACAAGCGCATTGTAGAACCACGCCCGCCATTCGCCGCCGAACAGCAGCGGCGGCGCCACGAACACCAGCAGCGCCAGCAGCATGACGGCGGGCGTATAGACGCGCGCGAAGCGCTCCACCCACTGCTCCACCGCCGCGCGGCGGCTATGGGCATCGGAGACCATGCGGATGATGCGCGCCAGCGTGGTGTCGCCGGCCGGCCTGGTCGCCTCCACTTCCAGCGTCCCATCGCCGTTGACGGTGCCGGCGAAGACCTCGTCGCCCGGCTCCTTGCCGACCGGGATGCTCTCGCCCGTGATCGGCGCCTGGTTGACCGAGCTGGCGCCCGAGATCACGCGGCCGTCGAGCGCGATGCGATCGCCGCCGCGCACGATGAAGCGGGTGCCGACGCGCACATCCGCCGCCTTCATCTCATATTCGCCGCTCGCATCCTTCACCCGCACCACGGGCGGGGCGAGGTCGAGCAGCGCCGAAACCGCATTGCGCGCGCGGCCCACGCTCCAGCTTTCCAGCATCAGCGACAAGGCGAACAGGAAGGCGACGGTGGCCGCCTCGAACCAGTCGCCGAGGATGAGCGCACCGGCCACGGCCACCATCATCAACAGGTTCATGTCGGGTGCGAGACGCTTCAACGAATACCAGGCCTTCACCACGACGAAGCGCGCGCCGGTGGCGACCGCCAGCAGCAGCGCCGCCTGCTCCGCGAGCGGCGCGCCCTCGGGGTGATGGAAAGCCATGATCTCCAGAAAGGATTGCCCCGGCGACGTCATGACATGGATGACGAAGCCCACAAGCAGGAAAAGGCCGCTCAGCGTCGTATAGAGCTTCTGCTCGGCCAGCCGCGCATCCTTGGCTGGCGGCGCGCCCTCCTGCCAGGGCTCCGCCCGCATGCCGGTGGCGGCGACGGCAGACATGACCGCCCCGCTCTCGATCGGGCCGGCGCCGTCGAGCACCGTCATGCGCCCGTTGATGACGTCGAAGGCAAGATGCGCCGTCCCGCCGACCACCGGCCCGACAGCGGACTTCAGCGTCGCCACCTCCTCCGCGCAATCCAGGCCGAACACCCGGAAGCTGCGCCCCGAAACCACCGGCGCGGAGACGATCTCCGCATCCGGCTCGCCATGATCGTGTCCGCAACAGCCCCCATGGGCGTGTTCATGCGCGTGGCCGTGCCGATGGCCATGCGCATGGTCGTGCGCATGGTCGTGCCCGTGATCGTGCCCATGATCGTGCTTGTGGCCATGTGCATGACGGTGGCTTTCCGGCGCTGATTCCCTGCTGTGATCGCGACCGCAGCAGGCGGCATCGAGCTTGATGAGATCGGCGTCTTTCCGGGCGGACATGGCGTTCTCCTGTTCGTACCGGATCGGCGTAACACCTCTAGCGACTAGAGCTGCAAGAGGGTTTTCGCGGATTTTTCAACCAGACGGCCGTTTCACTCCCTCGACACCTCTTTCCTTGACCTTCGCATGAATAATCCACATATCTCCAGAGACTATAGGTTTCGAAGGAGAGGACCATGCTCAGCATCGGCGACCTGTCGCGCCAGACCGGCGTGAAGATACCGACCATCCGCTACTATGAGCAGATCGGGCTGATCGACGCGGCCGAGCGCTCGGAAGGCAACCAGCGCCGCTACACGCGCGAGGAGCAGGACCGCCTCTCCTTCATCCGCCACGCCCGCGAACTGGGGCTGACGCTGGAAGCCATCCGCAAGCTGATCGAGCTCAGCCAGCATCCCGAACGCCCCTGCGTCGATGCCGACCGCATCGCGGCCGAGCAACTGAAGGCGGTGCGCAGGAAGATCGAGAAGCTGAGGCGGCTGGAAACCGAGCTGGAGCGCATCGCCACCCATTGCCACGGCGACCAGGTGAAGGACTGCTACGTCATCCACGCGCTTGCCCACCATGAATTGTGCGAAAGCGAGCATTGAGGCTTCGCTGTTGCGAAGTTACGCGGCAATTCGTTCTTCAGATCGGTCGAAGCATGGGTCCCCGGAACCCTGCGCCCCTACGGGGCTTCGGGCCCGAGGACGACGGATGAGAGGTCTTGCCCGGCTCAGGTCTTGAGCGAGACCATCAGACCTTCCGCGAGACTAGATGTACTCCTCATCCGACACGCAACCCGGGCGTGCGCAGCCCAGGCGATCGAGGACTCGATCAAGGCCTCCGCATATCCGTCCAAAGCCCCACACTTCCGTCGTCCTCGGGCCGAAGCATGAGCGCAGCGAATGCGGAGGTCCCGGGGACCCAGGCCTCGACACTCCAACCGCCAAGACCGTGCCGCATCGCCGCCAGTCACCGCCGGTACAGAATCTCCCCGGTCCCGGCCACGGCGTTGTCGCCGCCAAGCCTGCCCGGCGCGGCACCGAGCAGCGGGCGCTTGAGAATGCCCTCCGCCACAAGATAGCGGTCGAAGACAGCGGCAAAGACGCTGTCGGGCGCGCCGCATGCGACGAAGCTGGGCGACAGCTCTTCCGGCTGGCGGTCGAGCAGGATCGAGCCGCGCCGCATCAGATAGCCCGGCAGGCGCCCTACCCCGCCGGTGACGACCAGCGTGCCGGCGATCATCCGCGCGCCGGCATGGTCGCCGCAGCCTTTCAGAACCGCCGCCACACCGCGCCGCATGCGATCGCCCGCATAGGCGCCGGCCCGGCCGCGCACGATGAGCACGCCGCCATTCATGCCGGCGAGTTCGCCCGCCAGTGGTCCGCCGAGATGGTCGCCGGCATTGCCGAGGATCTCCAGCCGGCCGGCGCGCATGCAGGACCCGGCATGCGGCCCCACGCTGCCCTCGACCAGAAGCTGGCCGCCGCGCATTTTCCGGCCGGCCCGCGCGCCGGCATCACCGACAATGCGAATGCTCCCGCCCGCCAGCCCGGTGCCGACGCCATCGAACCGGGAACTGCCGCCCTCGAAAACGAGGTTCCTCGCGTCCCGGCCGGAAATGCGGAAGACATCGCCTGCTTTCAGCCCGCGTTTCGACATCCCAAGCCTGATCTGGCCGATTTCCCTGGCTGACAGGCCGGCCAGCCCCTCGGGTGTCAGCGGCGACAGGTCGAGCCGTTCCGGCGGCGTCTCGCGCAAGGTGAAGGTGAGCGGCTTCACGGCAGCAGATCCTTCAGATGATAGTGGAACTTGCCGAGCTTGCCGCCATAATTGCCGGCGCTGATGCGCGACGCGCCCTTCTCAGGCCCCAGCTTCGTGACCGCGCCGATGCCGGCCTTCATCGCGGCCGCCACCGCGTCGCTCGTCTCGCCGTCGATGACGATTTCCAGCACGGCATTGTCGTCGGGGCCAAGCTCGCTCTTCACCACGCCGCGAAGCGTCGGCGCGAAGGCGTCGTTGGTCGAGGCCATCATGCCCTTGTATTTGCCGCCGACCTTCGAGCCCGAGCGCACGATGCCGCCGGGAAACGGCATGATCGCACCCGCCACCTTCCCGATCGCCTCGACCGCCGCTTCCGCCGCGACCAATGCCTTGGCATTGGACGAAGCCACCAGCAGCAGATTGCCGCCGCCGACCGCCTCCTTGGTCAAGCCCGTGGTGGCCTCGCAGAAGAACTCGCCGTCCATCACCGGCACGCGCCAGAAATGCCTGCCGCCGAATTTCTTCGACACCTGCCAGCCATCGCCGAAATAGCGCAGCGCGGCGCCGAGCTTGAGGTCAGCCGCGCCCTTCAGCCCGGCGAAGCAGGCGCTGCCCGGCGAGGTCAGCACGCACTGGCCGAGCCGGTTCTGCAACTGTTTCTGCAATTCGTCGGTGCTGACGGCGAAGAGCATCACCCGGCAGCCCGGGCGTCCGTCAGGCGTCTGCGAAGCCGGCAGTTCCACGTCGATCGCCGCCTCGCAGCCGCAGCCGATCACCGAGGTGGCAAAGCCGGTCATGGTGATGGCCGCCTGCCGCGCCCATTTGCGGCTGGGCGCGGTGATGATGATGGCGGTGGCGCGCATGCCGAAGGCTTCGGCAAAAGTGTCGTCGATGGCGACGCCGTTGACCGTCAAGCGTTGCATGACACCTCGCCGAAGGGTTGCTCGCGCTCAATGGCGGAATCGGGGAAGTCGAACCAGTTCAGCGACAGGCCGTAGCGCTCCTGATGGTAGGCCTCCAGCCGCTTCACCATGGCCCTGTCCGGCGTCGGCTTCAGCCGCAGCGTCTTGCCCCAGCGATAATTCCTGACGATGCCGTCCTCGACCACCAGCTCGCCATTCTTCAGCACGAAGGCGGCCGAGCGGAACATCTGGGCGATATCGCTGCCCTTGCGATAGACCGCCACATCGGCCAGCGCCCCTGCCCCCAGATGCCCGCGATCCCTGAGGCCGAGCAATCTGGCAGGAGCGGCCCGCGTCATGATCGCGATTTCCTCGAACGTGTATTCGCGGGTCAGGTCGGGCAGCGTCGAGAGAGCCAGCGCCCGCTTCGGCAGGCCTTCCATGGCCTTCGCACGTTCCTCGCGGCTCATCAGCAGCGCAAAAATCTCCGGATAGGTGGTGAAGGGCGCGCCGTTGGGATGGTCGGTGGTGAAGAACACCCGCCACGGGTCGTCGACCAGCAGGAACAGCTCCAGCCCGATCGCCCATTGCACCGCGCCATAGAAATCGTCGCGATAATTGTGGGGCACGATGCCGCCGCCATCGGCATTGCCGTCGATGATGACTGATTTGCGTGGGCTGGCGGTGCCGCGCGCCGAGAATTGCCGCAGCACGTCCGACGAAATCGTCACCGTCTGGCCGAACATCACCTGCCCGACGTCTATGGTGATCTCCGGCGTCGAATTGACCAGCTCGGCAAGCCGCGCGGCCGACGACGAGAACCTGCGCTTGCCCTCGGTGCCGTAGCCGTAGAATTGCAGATGCGCCAGATGCAGCGGCAGCCCTTCCGCCGCGGCCATGGTTTCGGCGGCCGTATCCGGCGCGCCGGGCATGCCGAGATTGTTGCAGTGCACATGCAGAGGGTGCGGGATGCCGAGCCCGCCGACCGCCGCCTGCAAGGTCTTGACGATGCTGCGCGAACTCGTGCCGTAGAACGGCACCACATCGTCAAAAGAGAAGCTGCGCACATTTTCCTTGAAAGCCGCCGCCGCGCCCGCGTTGATGACCTTCACGCCGAGCGCGCGGCTCGACGCCACGGTCCATGCGACATAGTCCTCGATCATGACCGGCGAGGCCTTGTCGCGGATCATGGAGAGCAGAAAGTCGTCATTGCCGAGGATCGCCAGCGTCGCCTTGTCGATGATCGGAATGTCGGCGAGCTCCAGATGGGTATGCAGCGCCGAGCCCGGCGACATGGCAGGCTCCACCACCGTGGTGAACCCCATCTGCGCATAAAGGCGGCCGGTCTCGAATGTCGTCCAGCCGACCTTGGACAGCGGTGTGCCGGCCGGGCGCGGCGCGTGCGCCTTGTGCTGCTCGGGCAGCAGCAGCCGCGCCGTGTTCACATTGCCGCCGCCGATATGCGAGTGGATGTCGATGGCGCCTGCCATCACCACGCAGCCGGTCGCATCCAGCGTGAGATCGGGCTGACGGCCGGCAGGTGCCGCAACGATCGCCTCATCCTCGATCCACAGATCGCCCTTGCCGACGCGGCCGTTGACGGGATCGACGATTTCGCCGCCGGCGATCCGGGTCAGCATGGCAGCGCCTCTTCATGCGGCAGATGTTCGGCGATCTGCCGCAAAACGGCGGCCGCCGAGGGCAGTTCGCCCCGTGCTTTCGCCTCGATCGCAGCCAGCGTGCCCACCTTGCTCGAATAGACGACCGCGTCGTGGTCGATGCCCGGCGTGCCGATGGCGATGGTGACGGCGGCCCCGGCAACCGGTTTTCCGGTTCCGGTCAGCACGATCAGGCCCGGTGTTTCACGCATGGCGGGCACGCGCCTCACGTCGCCCGCCACCACCAGATGCAGATCGGCTTCGCCGTCGGCGATCATTCGCGCCACGTCGAAGCGCCAGGGGTCGAACTCGGCATGGCCGCGCGCCAACCCGGTGCGCAGCGGAAAGCCTGTCGTCCAGGTCGAGGCGAGCGCGCTGCCCCAGCCATTCTCGCTTGCCGGCAGATGCAGCGCCGAGGCGCGCTGCCTGCGGTTGATGTCGGCGATCAAGCCCTGCAGCATTTCCAGCCCGAGCGTTCCGACCGACTGGCCGCAGAAGGTGAAAACCGGGAAGCGTGCGTCGGCCAGCGCCCTGGCGAAGCGCGCGAAATGGCTGACTTCGAGAGTGGTCTTGCGCCCGGCGCATTGCGCGCGCAGCGCAGCCAATGCCGCCTCCACCCCACCGTCGCAGGACAACCGCGTGGCCCTGGCCTTCGCGGGCGCCTTCGCCTCGGGGCCGATCAGGAAGAACTGCCGGCCGGCTGCGCCATCGAGATCGGGAACCGTGGCCGCAAGCTCGGCCATGAAATCGCGGTGCGCGGCCGGCAGCGTCCCCACGATGACGACCACGTCGGCACGCCGCCGCGCCTCGCCCGGCGCGATGAACATGCCGCCCTTGTCCGTATATTGCGCGGTCTCGCGCGCCACCGCCTCGCCGTCGAGCTGGTCCCATGCCGCGCCGGCGCGGCGTGCCAGCGCCATCGCGGCGCGCGTGCCATGCACATCCGTATCGAGACTGAAAACGGGACAGAGACTGGTGACCAGAAGCTCGGCGGCATGCTTTGCCGCATCAGCCAAAGGCACGCCCCGGTCGCCGATCCATGCAACCGTCATGCTCTCGCAAACTTTCTGGTGCCCGGCCTGACTGTAGACGAAACTGCTTCGGGCGAAAACCCCGCCCGCCTCGGACTATCGAAGGACAGCGCGCCCGCGTCAATCGTATTTGATATAGGCGAAGCGCTGGTCGGTGGGCGGGGTGCCTTCCAGCGCGCCGCCTTCCTTGCCCGGCTGCCACTGCACCACGGACTCGATCTTCCTCGCCAGTTCGAAATCCTTGTCGGTGATGCCCCGTGCCGCATGGTTCTGCAGCTTCACCTCGACCCAGGCATAGGACGCGGCGATGTCGGGATGGTGCCATGCCGCTTCGGCCAGATGGCCGACCGTATTGATCACCATCAGCGTGGATTTCCAGCTATGGGTCTTGTATTTGCGCCGGATCCAACCATTCTCGTACCACCACTTCGGCAGTTCCTTCTGGAGCCGTTCGGTGATCTCGGCCTCCGAGTAGACACGTTCCTTCGCAGCAGCCTGCTTTTCTTCGCTCATGATCGCCTCCGCCACCCCCATGAAGTTCCAAAGGTCCGGTCTGCCCGGAAACCCCCTTGTGATCTTCTGTCCCGCTTGCCCCGAAGGCGAAAGCCGCTATCATGACAACGGGCACCTAAACTTCTGTGATGCATATATGATGCACCCACAAGGGGGCAGATGTCTAATTCCGTGACGATAAAAGTGCCGGCAAGGCTGCATCTCGGGTTTCTCGACCTGAGCGGCGATGCCGCGCGCCGTTTCGGCAGCCTCGGCCTGCCGCTGAGCGAGCCGGAAACGGTGGTGAGGCTGTCGCGCGCGCATGACACCAGCGCGGAAGGGCCGGACGCCGCCCGCGCCGGGGAGCAGCTGAAGCGCCTGTGCGCGCATCTCGGCATCCGCACCGGGCACAGGCTGGTGGTCGAACAGGCCATTCCGCAGCATGCGGGGCTCGGCTCGGGCACGCAGATCGCGATTGCCGTTGCCGCCGCGCTGCGCACCCTGCACAGGCTGCCGCTCGACACCGCCGCGGACGCCATCCTGCTCGGGCGCGGCGAGCGCTCGGGCATCGGCATCGCCAGCTTCGAAAGCGGCGGCGTGATCGTCGATGCCGGCAAGGACGACAGCGGCAGGCAGCCCCCTGTGGTCGCCCGCCTGCCCTTCCCCGACGACTGGCGCGTGATCCTCATTCTCGACCATGACCGGAACGGCATCCACGGCGCCGAGGAGATCGAAGCGTTTCGCGCGCTGCCGCCCTTCCCGGCCGCCACGGCGGGCGAAATCTGCCGCCATGTGCTGATGGGCGTCATGCCGGCGCTGGTGGAACGCGACCTGCCCGCCTTCGGCGCGGCGATAACCACGATCCAGTCGCTGATCGGCGCCTATTTCGCCCCCGCGCAAGGCGGCATCTTCACCAGCAGGCGCGTGGAGGATGTCGCCCGCCGCCTCGCGGCGGCAGGCGCGACGGGCATCGGCCAGAGTTCGTGGGGACCGACCGGCTTCGTCTTCGCGCCGGCGATGCAGGCCGAGGCGATCGTGCGCGCCGCGGGCGCGCTGCCCCCCGGCATCGAGACCCGTATCGTGCACGGCCGCAATTGCGGCGCCGAAATCCACGCGACCGCGCTCAACCTCGTCGGTTCGTAGCCTTTTCACAGCAGGGCATCCCAGTCACAGCCAGGAAGATCATCATGGCCCGTAAACACATCCTGCATATGCTCACGCCGCTCCGGCACATGAGCCCGTTCGACGTCAACATGGCGATCGATGCCGGCTATGACGTGGTGGTGCCCTATGAGGAAGTCGGCCTCGCCGAGATCACGGGGCTCGTCCAGGACGCGATCTTCTCGCGGCCGCCCGATGCCGGCATCAACACCGGCATCTTCATCGCCGGCAAGGATGCGGCCCTTGCGCTGGACATGTTCGCAGCCGCGAAGAAAGCGATGGTGCCGCCCTTCAAGGTTTCGGTCTTCGCCGACCCGGCCGGTTCCTTCACCACCGCCGCCGCCATGGTCGCCAAGACGGAAAAGCTCCTGCGCGGCAAATTCGAGCGTACGCTCGACAACACGCGCATCGCCGTGTTCGGCGCCACCGGCGTGGTGGGCTATTGCACGGCGGTCATCGCGGCCAGGGAGGGCGCGGAGGTTTCGCTCGTCGGCCATGACGGCATCGAGCGCGTCACGAAAATTGCCGCCGACATCAAGCATCGCTTCGATGTCGATGTCTGGCCGGTCGACGGCTCGTCCGACGACAGGAAGAAGGATGCCGTGCATGCAAGCCAGGTGGTGCTCTCGGCCGCCAAAGCGGGCATCCAGGTGCTGTCGCGCGCCCAGCTTTCGCAAGCGCGGGACCTGCTCATCGCGGCGGATGTCAACGCCGTTCCGCCCGCCGGCATCGAGGGGCTGGCGGTCAACGCCAATGGCGACCCGATCGAAGCGACAAAGGCCGTCGGTATCGGTCCGCTCGCCATCGGCAACGTGAAGTACAAGACCGAATTCGGACTGTTCCAGAACATGATCGACGCCGAAAAGCCGGTCGCATATGATTTTCAGGACGCATTTGCCCTTGCACGCGAGATCGCAAAGTAACTCGAAGGCCGTTCTGATCGCGGCGATTTCCGGCCGGGCACTGGCTGCGGCGGCGCGACGCGCCGGCTATCGCGCTTTGGTGGCCGATTTCTTCTGCGACGACGACACGCGCGCACTGGCCGCGCGGACGACGCGGCTCCCCGGCGACCTGCATCGCGGCATGGATGCGGAGAAAATCGCGGATGCGCTGGCCGGGCTTTCCGAGGGCGAGGAACCCCTGGCGCTGGTCTGCGGCTCGGGCTTCGAGCGCCTGCCGGAGCTTGTCGACACGCTGGCTGCCCGCTTTCCGCTTGCCGGATGCGGCGGCGAGGCAATCCGCCGCGTGAAAGACCCCGAGCGCTTCGCCGCCGATTGCGCGGCGCTCGGCATCCCTCACCCGGAAATCCGGCGCGCGCCTCCTGCCGATCCCCGTAACTGGCTGGTGAAGCGCGACGGCGGCGCGGGCGGCACGCATGTCAGCCGCGCCAATGGCGATGCCGCCGCGCCCGGCCGCTACTTCCAGCGCTTTGTCGCGGGCGGAAGCGTCTCGGCCCTTTTCGTCGCCGACGGCGGGCAGGCGCATGTCGTCGGCTTCAGCCGCCAGTTCGCCGCGCCGACCGCCAATGCGCCCTATCGCTATGGCGGCGCGGTGCGGCTGCGCCGCCTCGACCGCAGGGATGCCGGGACGATCGGCGGCTGGCTGTCGGCGCTCACACGCCGCTGCAATCTCGTCGGCCTGTGCAGCGCCGACCTGATCCGCGGTGCGCGGGGCTACCACCTGCTCGAAATCAACCCCCGCCCCGGCGCGACGCTCGACATTTTCGACACCGAAGAGGCGCCGCTGATGGAGGCACATATCGCAGCCGCGCGCGGGCGCGCCATCCGCCTGCCTGTGTTTTCCGATTGCATGGCCTCGGTGATCGCCTATGCCGACAGGCCGCTGGAAATGTTTCCGCGGATCGACTGGCCCGACTGGGCCGCCGACAGGCAAGCGGCCGGCACCGCGCTTCAGGCGGGCGATCCGGTCTGCACCATCTTCGCGCGCGGGGCCAACATGCGCGCCACGCGGCAAGCCTTGAACGCCCGCGCGCGGGAACTGCAACGCCAATGGGCAGGAGGTGCCCGGCCATGAAAGAAGGTTCGGCCTTCCTCAACGAAAATGCCGCCCGCATCGCGCAGAGCATGGTGGACGACGCCGAGCGCCTGCGCGTTGCCGTTTCCACCGGCCCGCTGGGCGAACGCCTGATCGATGCCGGCGCAAGGACGCTTGGCAGCATCGAGGCCGGCCTGCGCATGGCCGAGGCCGCCATGGGCGGGCTCGGCACGGTCTCGCTCGTCATGAGCGCGACGGCCGAAAGATACCCACTCAATGTCGAGGTGCGCTCCTCGCAGCCGGTCATCGCCTGCCTTGCCGCGCAATATGCCGGCTGGAACCTGTCGAGCGGCGACTATTTCGCCATGGGCTCCGGCCCGGTGCGGGCGCTGGCCTGCGTCGAGCCGCTGTTCCAGACGCTGACCTATCGCGAGAAGGCGGAGCGGACGGCCGTGATCCTGGAAACCGCCAAGCCGCCGCCGCAGGCGGTGGTGGAAAAGGTGTCGAAGGCAACCGGCATCGCGCCCGGGAACCTCACCTTCATCTATGCCCCGACACAGAGCCTCGCCGGCGCGGTGCAGATCGTCAGCCGGGTGCTGGAAGTGGTGCTGCACAAGGCCAACGACCTGAAATTCCCGCTCGACAACATCGTCGACGGTGCCGCCACCGCGCCCGTGCCCGCGCCGCATCCGGATTTCCTGACCGCCATGGGCCGCACCAACGACGCCATCATCTATGGCGGCGTGGCGCAGCTTTTCGTGCGCGGCTCGGCAGAGGACGCGCGCGAGCTGGCGGAAAAGATCCCCAGCGGCACCTCGCGCGACCACGGTCGCCCGTTCGCGGAAATCTTCAAGCACTTCAAGGGCGATTTCTACGCGATAGATCCACTTCTGTTCAGCCCGGCGGAAGTCCTTGTGACGGCGATCGACACCGGCGACACGTTCCGCGCCGGCCGCCGCGACCTCGCCATGCTGGAACGGTGCCTTGGCTGAACCGCAAAGGAAGGGCTGCGCGTGAGGGTCCTCGTCGTCAACGACATCGCCGGCAACCGCTCGCGGGGACTTGCGGCCGCGTTGCAAAGGCGCGGCTGCGAGACGGTCACCGCCGCTCTGCCGGACCTCGGCTTCGACACGGCCAGCCCGTCGGGGCTCGCCATTCCCGGTTTCGGGAAGGGCGAATTGCCCGACGCCGTGCTGGTGCGCTCGGTCGCGGCCGGCTCGTTCGAGGCCATCACCCGCCGGCTCGGCGTGCTGCATGCGCTCGGCCGCCTCGGCGTGCCGGTGTGGAACTCGGCGCAGGCCATCGAGCGCTGCGTCGACAAGTCGATGACGACCTTCCTGCTGCAACAGGCCGGTCTCCCCACTCCGGCCACCGTCACGGTCGAGGGCCGGGAGGCGGCAGAAGTCGTCGTGGCACGCGAATGTGGCCCGCTGGTGCTGAAGCCTCTTTTCGGTGCGCAAGGGCGCGGCATCCGGCTCGTCCAGCGCGCCGACGACCTGCCGCCGGACGAGGAGGTCGCCGGCGTCTATTATCTCCAGCGCTACATCCCGCGCGCCGGCCCGCCCTTCCGCGACTATCGCGTCTTCGTCTGCGCCGGCAGGGTACTGGCGATGATGGCGCGGCGCGGCGACGACTGGATCACCAACATCAACCGCGGCGCCACGCCCGAGGGGCTCGCCGCGCCCGACAGCGAACTGGAAAGGCTGGCGCTGGCCGCCGCCCGCGCGGTGGGCGCGGACTTCGCCGGCGTGGACATATTGCCCGATGCGGACGGCCGGCTTTTCGTCCTCGAGGTCAACAGCATGCCTGCCTGGTCCGGGCTTCAGTCGGTGGCGGATGTCGATATCGCCGATGCCATCGCCGAAGCCCTTCTGGATTTTCTGGAGGCGCGCGCCGGGAAACCGGCAATGCCCCTTCCGGCCAGCGCGGCATGCTGAGCATGGCAGGCAGGGAGACCATCCGGGCAGCCTATGAGGACGCCTGCCGGCAGGAGATCGAGGCGCTGAAGCCCGGCAATGTCCATTCGTTCGCCGACGGCCACCGCATGACGGCGCGGGAGTTCCTGACCAGCGCGCGGGTATCGTCCGGGCCGCTGACGGACCCGGCGCTGCCGCTCGGCCGACGCATCCTCGAAGCGGTGCGGGCGACGCGCGATGCTGTCGGCACCAATACCAATCTCGGCATCGTGCTGCTGTGCGCGCCGCTTGCGGCGGCGGCGATGGATGGCGCAAACCTGCGCGAGAAGCTGAACCAGGTGCTTGGGACGATCGATCTCGACGACACCGCGGCCGTGTTCGAAGCCATAGTGCTGGCCTCGCCGGGCGGCCTTGGCTCGGCATCCGAACATGATGTCCGCGAAGCGCCGACAGTCGGTCTGCTGGAGGCGATGCGGGAAGCCGCGGGCCGCGACCGCATCGCCCGCCAATATGCCACCGGCTTTGCCGATGTTTTCGAGCTCGGCCTGCCGGCGCTGGAAGCGGCGGGGGATCGCGGCGAAACCGGCATGTGGCCTGCCGTGCATTGCTACATGGCGTTTCTGACCGCCTTTCCCGACAGCCACGTCCTGCGCAAATACGGCCCGCAAACGGCCGGGGCGGTGCGCGACGAGGCGCGTTCGGTCTGGGCCGGTTTCCTGTCCGCGCCGGACGACGGCCGGCGCCTGCGGCTGCTGATGGAGTTCGACGCGAGCCTGAAGGCGCGGGACATCAATCCCGGCACCTCCGCCGATCTCACGGTAGCTTGTCTTTTAGTCCACAATCTTGGGGTGCGGCTTGCGCGGCTGGCGGGTTGATGGTTGAATTTTCCCTGGCGAAAGCAGTGCTTTCGCAGCTATCTAGCCAACCGGTCCGGCTTACCGGACGCTGCCAACAAGGATAGCTGTCCATCGGGCGTCCGCTCGGGAGCGGCATCTGTGGACACCATAATTGTGTCTTGGAGGAGAATTGGCATGGCAAAGATCAATAAGGTCATGGTCGGCGAATCGCTGGTCGGAGAGGGCAACGAGGTCGCCCACGTCGATTTGCTGATTGGCCCGAGAGGGAGCCCGGTTGAAACCGCGTTCTGTCACGCACTTACCAACAACAAGGACGGGTTCACCACGCTGCTTGCGGTGATCGCGCCCAACCTGCCCTGCAAGCCCAACACGGTCCTCTTCAACAAGGTCACCATCAAGGGCGCCAAGCAGGCGGTGCAGATGTTCGGCCCGGCCCAGTTCGCCGTGGCCAAGGCCGTGCAGGACAGCGTCGCGGAAGGCGTCATTCCCGCCGAGGAAGCCGACGATGTCTTCATCTGCGTCGGTGTGTTCATCCACTGGGAAGCCAACGACGACGCCAAGATCCAGCAGTTCAACTATCAGGCTGTGAAGGAAGCCATCAAGCGCGCCATCGATGGCACGCCGACCGCCGCCGAGGCGACCGCCAAGCGCGATTCGGTGAAGCATCCCTTCGGAGCCTCATAGACAAGAGACAGCCCCGCGCAGGGAAAACCCTCTGCCGAGCCGGATGGTCTGTTGCGCCGGCTGCTGAAACGTCTGGGGTTCTGAGTTTACGGGAGTCCGTCGCGGATTTCCGGACCAAGCCAACCGTGCCTGCCCGCGACCGCCGCGGGCGGGAAGGATTTATCGTGCCGCATGGGGTGCAAGCGAGGAACAAGCCTGGAAATCGCCATCCACACGCGATCGCGAAAAGTGGCGGCATGCCGGGATCGTCCGTGCCTTCAGCCGGCACTCATCAGTCGGCACTCAATGCGGCGATGCGCGCCGGGGTCAGCGTTCCGTCATGCAATGACGTGGCAACCAGCGCGGTGCCGATTCCCTGTGCCGAAAGCCGCCGCAGGTCGGCCTCGTGGCGAACGCCGCCGGCGGCGATCACCTCGCGGTCTCCCGCCATCGCCTTGATCTCGCGCAGCCGCGCGAAATCCGGGCCGGCGCCGGCGCCGACCTTGGCCAGCGTCATGACGATGACCCGGGCGGGCCACAGCTCCGGCCTGTCCAGCAGTTCAGGGGGGCCACGAAAGCCGTCCGCGAAGAAATCGAGCGAAAGGATGAGATCGGGGTGATCGCCGAGACGCTCGAGCACGCCGACATCCTTCTGCGATTCCGAGCCCAGAACCGGGCACAGCGAAGGCATAGCGAGCGCGGCCGCGACGCTGACCAGATCGGAGAGCCCGGCATCCCACCACACGACGGGCGCTTCCGCGCGGCTCCGCAGCCTGTCGATCGCCTCGCGGTTCGGCGCGCGCCCTTCGATCGCATCGATATCGGCGACATAGAAGGTGGAGAACGGGTGCAACCCGAGCAGGCCGCCGGCCACGGCAACGACGTCCGGGCTTTCGCTGAGCGGCGTCACGATCGGCCTGTAGCGGTCGCGGCGGCCCTGTTCGGCCCGCACCACCTGGCCGCCTTTCAGATCGAGCACGGGAATGATACGCATCTGCAACCCTCGTTTCGAAATCCCATGAAAGCGTGAAGCGTGAGCAAAGAAAAGAACATCGTGGTGGGTTGCGACATCGGCGGCGCGCATCTGAAGATCGCCCGCGCCGAGGATGGCCGCATCGTGGAGGCGCTGACGCTGGCGACACCGATATGGCTGGGCCTCGACAGGCTGACGGATGCCGCGCGCGCGGCCGCCCCGCTGTTTTCCGGCAGCAGCCTCAACGTCTTCACCATGACCGGCGAGCTTTCCGACATTTTCCCGTCGCGGGAGGCCGGCATTGCCACCCTGCTCGAAATCATCGCCGGGCATTTTCCGGGCAGGGCGCTGATCTATGCGGGACGCGCGGGCTTCGTCGCGCCGGATCAGGCAGCCGGGCTGGCGGCGGAGGTGGCCTCGGCCAACTGGCATGCGAGCGCAGCGCTCGTCGCCAGGCAGGCCGGCAGCGCCCTGTTCGTCGACATGGGCTCGACCACGACCGACATCATCGCCACCCGCAACGGCGCGATCGAAAATACCGGCTACAACGACGCCGAGCGCCTCGCCACCGGCGAGCTCGTCTACACCGGCTTCACCCGCAGCGCGCTGATCGGGGTTGCCGGCACCGCGCCGGTGCGGGGCGCGATGTCGCCGCTGATGAACGAATATTTCGCCTCGATCGCCGATGCGCACCGCATCCTCGGCGTGCTGGACGAGGACGACGACAGGCAGCCGTCCGCCGACGGACAGGCCAAGACGGTCGCGGGCTCGATCGCGCGCATGGCCCGCATGGCGGGGCGCGACGCCTGCGACCTCACGCCGCCGGAATGGCGCGACATCGCCGGCTGGTTCAGCGAACGACAGCTTCGCACGGTGCATGACGCAGCCTTCCGCGTGGCGGCGAAACTCGCGGATGATCGCGACGCGCCGATCGTCGGCGCCGGCATCGGCCGCTGGCAGATCAGGCGGCTGGCCGGGCGCATGGAGCGGCGCTTCATCGATTTCGCGGAGCTCATCACGGCCAGCGACGAGGCCCGCAACGAGGCAAGCAGTGCCGCCCCCGCCGCCGCGCTGGCGCTTTTGGCGCGGGACAGGACCTGAAGGCGCGGACGATCGGCAAGTCGCGCGATTGGCCGGACAACCCGAACCGGGCGGCGCGTCATCCGAGCGCAAGCGAAGCGGGGAACCCGGCTTCGGCAATTCTCAGCCTCCGGTTCGTGCCGATAGGGCGATATAAAAAAGCGCCTGCGGGGCTGGAATATCAACGGCCTGTCGGAACGATCCCCTCGCGGCGGTCATGCACGTCGTGCCCCTTGGCGTCCTCACGCGCGAAATGGTCGTTCACCTTGTGCATCAGCCAGCCCCAGGCCTCCTTCTCGTCCGGACCGGCGGTCTTTTCGATGGCGATGGCGAGATAGGAAATCTCGGCCTCGATCTTCTCGCGCGGCAACATGCCGAGCCGGCTGACGAGGATGGCCAGTTCCAGCACGGCGGCCTTGGCGCGGTTGAGGCCGGTGAAGGGCGCGTGCGTCTCCTCCGCCGCCACGCGGCAGAAATGGCGCGGCCGCACGCCGTCGTCCCGCACCTCCACGACCTCCAGCACCGAATGCGCCAACGCCGCCTGCAGGCGCGGTACGGGACAGTCCGCCACTTGCACGGTCGGCCAGTCCTTCCTGCCGGTCAGGCAGCCGGCGAAGATACGCGCATCGTCCGTGTAATTGGCGACAGCGAAGGGCACTTCCGTCAGATTGTCCAGCGTCACCGAAGGGCGGAATGGCGCGATGATCCAGCCGTCACGTTCCGCGATGATGCCGAGCGGCGCGATATGCACCTTGCCGTGCCTATCGACGGTGGTGACGATGGTTTCGCGGATGTAAGGCATCACCTGCCCTCCTTCTTCGCCCGCAGCGTGTGGCCGGCTTCGGCCAGCCGCGTGCGGTCGGCTTCCGGTTCGGGCGCGGCCGCGCCCCATGCCAGCGGCTCGTCCTGCGCATAGCGCTTGCCGAGCCGCCAGGCGATTTCGGCCTTCATCAGCTCGGCGCCGAGATAGAAGGCGTGCGCGCCGTCGTTTTCCACGCCAAGCCCGGCAAACAGCTCGAAAGCATCCGTCGCAACCGCATGCCCCTTGCCGTTGAAGATGTGGATGCCGTCTTCCGCGGTCATGATGCGAAAATTGGCGTCGCGAACATCGGCGGCAAGGGCCGCGATGTCCTCGAGGCTCGCCGCATAAGGCTTGCGATCGTGCACCTGCAGCAGCCCGGCATGGTAGCCGCGCGGCAGCGCGCCATCGGCGCGGGCGGCAAACATCATGCGCCGTGCGATGTCGTGCTCCTCCACCGTGCGCACAGTGTGGGGGCTGACATGCACCGTCAGCACATTGCGCACGCCAAGCTCGGAGCACAGGCCGGCCAGCATGGCGGTGACGCCGGAACTGTCGGCGTCGGTCAGTTCGGTGAGATTGCCGGTGCCCATCAGAAGCTCGACGCCGGGCCAGCGCCGCCGCGCCTCGATGAAGCGGCCCAGCGAGACGGCAAAGCCGAAATGGATCGGGTCGAGCACCGGGTCGGCGATGAATTTCATCCCCCTCCGCTCCGCCGCCTCGATGGCCCGGCCGAGGGAGTCGAGGTCGCCCGGAACGGACGGGATCAGCACCGGCACCGCCGCGTGGTCGAAGGCCAGCGGCAGCGTGTCCTCGTTGAGGCTGAGCAGATAGTCGGCGCCGGCTTCCGCGCCGATCCGCAGTTCCTCGACGCTGGCCGAGTCGACGCTGACCGCCAGACCATCCGCCTTCAGCGCGCGCACCGCCTCGCCCAGCAGCGGAAACGGCGTTTCGGGCAGGCAGCCGATGTCGATCACGTCCGCGCCGGCCTCCGCCAGGACATGCGCCCTCGCAAGCAGGCCGGCAACGGAAAGCATCGGCGCATCGACGATTTCGGCGAAGATGCGCATGTCGTGGCGCGAAAGGTCGGGCGGCTCGCCGTCGCGCCCGAGAAAGCCCGGCAGGTCCGCCACCTCGTCCGGGCCGCGCATGAAGGGCACATTGAAATGCCGCGTCAGGTGGTCCAGCTCGCCGCGATAGCGGCCCGGCAGGATCACGCGATCCGTTTCCCCCGGAAGCTTGAGACGCCGCTTGATGATCTCCTCGGTCATCAGCGCCGCGACCTTCACGCCGATGTCGATGATCTCCCAGGTAAATTCCGTCTCGCCGAGGCCGGACAGGACCTTTTCCAGCCGCGCCCTGGCCAGATGCCCGGTGAGGAAGACGAAACGCTCAGCCATGGCTTTCCAGTTCGGCCCGCCGTGCCGCCACCGCTGCCTCCAGATCGGCCAGCGATTCCACCACCGTGGTGTAGTGGAAGCTCTTCAGCCGCTCGGTGTGCTCGAGGTCGATCGGCCGGGGGTAGACCTTGACCATGCCGTGCGGCGCCATGGTTTCCAGTTCCGGCGCGGTGTCGCAGGCAAAGACGATCGACGGCACCCGGCATTTTCCCGCCTGCGCATAGACATTGGTGGCGATGGTGTCGGAAATGCCGAGCACGCACTTCGCCACCGTATTGGACGTGGCGGGCGCGATGACCACCGTGTGGTAGACGCCGTGATAAAAACCGCCGACGGGGATCGAGCTCGCCGTCTTGTCGTGGATCACCCGCATGGTCTTCGGAAAATCCAGCTTCAGCTTGTACATGCGCAGCACTTCCTCGGCCGCTTTGGTGACGAAGATGTCGCAATGTTCGAGCTGATGGATGAGCGCGAAGCTCTCCGTGAAGAAATGGCCGGAGCCGGTCAGCACCCAGGCCCAGCGCGGCGTGTTAAGCTTCACCATCTATGCCGCCCCCTTCCGCGCCGCCCGCGCGCAAAACCTCCTGCCCGGCAGGCTGCCGGCGGCAAGGCATTCGCCGGCCGTCGCCAGTGCCCCCGGACCGGCGAGGTACAGCGCCGTCCGCTCCCCCAGCATGGCCGGCAACAGCGGATCGACGATCCCGGCAGCCACCAGCGTATCGATATCGCCGGCATCCTCGAGGGCTCCGGTCTGCTTGACGAGAAGCAGGGCGTCCGCCCCGACACGCCCGGCAAGCCAGGCCGCGAGCGAATCCGACGTCATGTCCCAGGACTGCGGAATGTCGCCGGCCGCCTCGCACATTCCCGAGGGCAGCCACACCGGCAGCTTCCCCTCGGCCAGAGCGATGTCGATCTCTTCCGGCGATCGCGCCGGGGCCAGGCGCTCATCCATGTCGAGCACCGCCATTCCCATCTGGTCCATGGCCATGATCGCCATGAAATGGGCCGCCCGGTCGGAGAACCCCATTTCGCGTTGCGCCTCGCGCACCCGGTCGGCGAAGGGCCCGCCGCCCGGCACGAGGACCAAAGGTCTCTCGGTGGCCGCCAGAACCGCGATCCAGTTTCGCATTTCGGCATGATAGGCCGTGCTGCCGCCAAGCTTGACGACACGCGGCGTCATGAAGACGAGCCTTTCTGGCCGCGTCCAGGAAAGAGGCTGTCGGCCGAGGCCATGCCATGCTGGTGCAGCGCGTGCGACTGCTCGGCTGCCCGCGTGCGCTCGATCTCGACGCCGACGCCGCCGGGTCCCAGTTCGAGCTTTTCCACCCGCACCCGCACCCGCACCACGCGCGGGTCCTCCAGCACCAGCGCGGCCACCTGCTCGGCCAGCGCCTCGCTGAGCTGCACATGGCCGCGCGCGACGGTGGTTCGGATGCCGTCCATGATGATGTCGTAGGAAAAGACGTGGCGCATGTCTTCCGGCGCATGCGTCACGCGCAGCACGTCGGCCACCACGTCGAAGCGCACCTTCTGCGTGTGCCCGTGCTCGAAGCTGTAGGCGCCGATCTGCACCGGCAGCACGAAGTCGCGCACGAATATCTTGTCGGTGCCGAGGGACGGGTCCACCGCGCCGGGTGAATAGCCGCGCGCGGCGAGCAGCCGGTAGTCGACGCTGGAAGCCGCACCCGCCGGCCGTTCCTCGGGGATCAGCTCGCGTATCTGCCGCACGGCTTCCGGATCGATGGCATTGGTGCGCTGCGACCGGTCGCAAAGCGCACCGCGGAAACCGAGGAAATCGGGCGCCATCGGCAAGAGGCGCGGAATGTCGGGCGCTTCCAGCGAGCCAGCCAGACCGACCTTGAGGCCAAGGGCACGGCATTCATCGACGAAGCCGTGCAGGCGCTCGGGCGGCATGTGGTCGAGCAGCCGCCGGCCATCCTTCCTTGCGGTGTCGAGCATGGCCCCGTGGAAGCCGTTGCGCGCCAGCACCGCCGGCAGCTTCAGATCCGGCTGAAGATCGGCGAACAGCACGCCGATCAGCCTCGTGCGCTCCGCGAGCGGCGCCAGAGCCTCGGCGCAGGCGGCGGCATCGTCGGAAGGAAAGAAACCGACCTTGACGTAGTCGACGCCCGTCGCCGCGATTTCTTCTGCCGCGACGCGGATGGTGTCGGGCTGCATCGGCAGGTCGCCGGCCACGGCGCTGACCGGCTTGCGCCCCGCAACCGACCTGACGGCCTGACGGATCACCTCGACCGCCACCGCGCCCAGCGCGCCGGCGGTCGCATCCTTGAGGTCGATGATGTCGGCGCCGCCGGAAAGCGCGATCTCCGCCTCCTCGCCACCGTTCACGCTCGCGAGCATTTTCGTCATTTCAGCAATCCTTCAGGCCATTCCAGCGCCGGCTTCACGGCCATGCGCAAGGCCGCAACCGGCATAATTCGCGAGTTCGTCCACGGTTCATTCCGGCAGCATAGCCGGCACGGAGAAACCGGCAAAGCCGCCACCCGGTTTAGGAAGGCTGCTTGCCTCATGGTCCCCTTCATCCGTCCTGAAACATGGGAAAATGCGACATGCAATGCTGGCGGCGGCGCAAAATACTTGCCGGAAGCCTTTGACAAAACTGCAATGTTGGCTAACTTCACTTCCGGCACCAAGTTCAACGACGCTTCCTCCTGGCATGCGGCCGGGCAACGATGGGTGAGTCATTATGAAGAGCGTGGTGCCGAACTCTCCGTGGATGTTCATCGTTCTTTTTTTGGCGGCCGTCAACGTCATGCCGGCCGTGGCGCAGGAAACCGCGCCGGCGGCGAAGCCCGCCAAACCCGCGCAGCAGATCACCGAAATCCGCATCGGCTATCTGCGCGCCTATGCGCCGCGACTGGCGCTTACGATCCTCGACAATCCCCCGCCGGACGAAGGCATAGCCGGCGCGAAGCTCGCCATCGCCGACAACAACACCACCGGCTCCTTCCTCAAGCAGAAATTCGATCTCGACGTGGCCGAGATCAAGCCTGACGCCGACGCCGTCGCGGCCTTCAACGATCTGGTCGCCAAGGGCGACAGGTACATATTGGTCGATCTCTCGGCCAAACAGATCCTGTCGATCGCCGACCTCGCCCGCGAGAAGAACGTGCTTCTCTTCAACATCGGCAACACCGACGACAGCCTGCGCGAGGAGGATTGCCGGCCGAACGTGTTCCACATCGCGCCGACGCGCAGCATGCTGGCCGATGCGCTGGCGCAATATCTGATCTGGAAGCAGTGGCCGCGCTGGGTGCTGATCTACGGCTCGCATCCGAACGATCAGCTCTACGCCGACGCCCTGCGGCGCGCGGCCACCCGCTTCGGCGGCAAGATACTGGCCGAAAAGGAGTTCAAGGACACCGGCACGGCGCGCCGCACCGACACCGGCGTCATCCAGATCCAGCAGCAGATTCCCGTCTTCACGCAGGACCTGCCCGACCACGACGTCATGCTGGTAGCCGACGAAAGCGAGGTGTTCGGCACCTACATTCCATACCGCACCTGGCTGCCGCGCGTCGTGGCGGGAACCGCCGGCCTGATGCCGTCCTCCTGGCATCCCGCCAGCGAGCAATGGGCGGGCATGCAGATACAGGACCGCTTCTTCCGGCAAAGCAACCGCCACATGCTGTCCAGGGACATGTCGGCATGGACGGCCGTGCGCACCGTCGGCGAGGGTGCGACCCGCACCAACAGCGGCGACGAAAAGAAGATCGAGGACTATCTGCGCAGCGACAAGTTCTCGGTGGCGGCGTTCAAGGGCCAGAAGCTCACCTTCCGGCCGTGGAACCTGCAACTGCGCCAGCCGATCTTCCTCGGCGACGCCAAATCCGTCGTCACAACCTCGCCGCAGGAGGGCTTCCTGCATCAGGTCTCGGAGCTCGACACGCTGGGCGTCGACCAGCCCGAGACCAAATGCGTGCTCAGGAAATAGGGACGAAACTCACAATCGGGAGGAGTATCGGAGGATGCGCAGACAGTTGGCACTGGCGGCCCTGGCGCTGGGTCTTGGGATCGCGGCAAGCCCCGCATGGGCCTATATGGTCTATGTTTCCAATGAGAAGGACAACACCATCACCGTCCTCGATTCGACGACGATGAAGGTGGTCAAGACGGTCGATGTCGGGCAGCGCCCGCGCGGCATCACCATCTCGCCCGACGGCAAGTTCATCTATCTGTGCGCCAGCGACGACGACACCATCCAGGTGATCGACACCGCCGACATGAAGGTGATCGGCACCCTGCCCTCCGGGCCGGACCCGGAGCTGTTCGTGCTCTCGCCGGACGGCAAGGTGCTCTACGTCGCCAACGAGAACGACAACCTCGTCACCGCCATCGATCTGGCGACGAAGAAGGTAGTGGCCGAAATCCCCGTCGGCGTGGAGCCGGAGGGCATGGGCATCAGCCCCGACGGCAAGACGCTGGTCAACACGTCGGAGACGACGAGCATGGCCCACTTCATCGACACCTCGACCCATGAGATCACCGACAACGTGCTGGTCGACACCCGGCCGCGCTATGCCGAGTTCAAGCCGGACGGCTCGGAAGTGTGGGTGAGCGCCGAGGTCGGCGGCACGGTCTCGGTCATCGACAACGCGACCCGCAAGGTCACGCACAAGATCACCTTCGACATACCGGGGCTGCGCGCCGAGGCGATCCAGCCCGTGGGCGTGAACATCACCGCCGACGGCAAGAAGGCCTATGTGGCGCTCGGGCCGGCCAACCGCGTGGCCGTGGTCGACACCCAGACCTACGAGGTGAAGAAGTACATACTGGTCGGGCAGCGCGTCTGGCACCTGGCCTTCACCCCGGACCAGAAGATGGTCATCAGCACCAACGGCATTTCCAACGACGTCACTTTCATCGACGTGGCCACCGACGAGCCCATCGAGTCGGTCACCGTGGGCGCCCTGCCCTGGGGCGTGGTGGTATCGCCGAAATAAGCGTTTTCACAGGCAACAAAGGAGGAGAGGACGATGAGGAACTATCGCGCAATCGCTTTCGCAACCCTGTTGGGCGCGGCATTGCTGCCCGCGCATGTTCTGGCGCAGGATGCGGATGACGATGACGATCAGCCGAAGCACACCCGCTCCAGCCAGAACGTGCCGGAGCTGAAGCTCGGCTCGGCCGAAAGCACCTATGACGTCAACCAGAAGGATTTCACCCTTCTCGCCGGCCAGAGCTACCGCTGGAAGATCACGTCCGGCGCGGCCTTCGAATACAAGTTCAAGACCGACCTGTTCCGCGACACCTGGGTCAACCAGATCGTCATCAACGATCTCGAAGTGCACATGAACGGCGCGCCGGCCTGGCTGGAATTCGATTCGCCGGGGACCATTCTGGTGCAGTTCAACACCATCCGGCCGGGAACCTATACCTGGTCCGTGCCCGACCTGGCCGACAAGGGGATGAAAGGCACCATTACCGTCAAATAGGCCAATGGAGGCCGGCCGGCGCAGGCACTATGCTGACCATCAGTAAAGGAGCGATCCGACTTGCGGCATGTGAGGACCGATGAAAATGGCGGCGTGGCGGCCCTGGAGGTCGCCGCGGTCAGCCATTTCTACGGCCCCAAACGCGCCCTGTCGGATGTGTCCTTCACCATACCGCCGGCCAGCTTCACCGTCCTGCTCGGCCTCAACGGGGCCGGCAAGACGACGCTGTTTTCGCTGATCAGCCGCCTCTACGACACCCGGCAAGGCACGATCCGCATTTTCGGGCACGACGTGACGCGCGCCTCGGGGCAGGCCCTGCGGCGTCTCGGCATCGTGTTCCAGGCCCGAACGCTGGACCTCGATCTCAGCGTCTACCAGAACCTCGCCTACCATGCCTCGCTGCACGGCATCGGCGCGCGGCAGGCGCGGCAGCGCATCGAGGCGCTGCTCCATCAGGTCAATATGAGCGACCGCCTGCACGACAAGGCGCGCAGCCTTTCCGGCGGCCAGATGCGCCGCATCGAGATCGCGCGCGCGCTGCTGCACCAGCCGCCGCTGCTGCTGCTGGACGAGGCGACGGTCGGCCTCGACATCCAGTCGCGCGCCGGCATCCTCGCCACCATCCGCAAGCTGGTGGATGTCGAGGGCATCGGCGTGCTGTGGGCCACCCACCTCATCGACGAGGTCGAGGACGGCGATCATGTCGTGGTGCTGCGCGAGGGCCGCGTCGTCGCCGCCGGCAACGTGGCCGAGGTGGTGCGCTCGACCGGCCGCAAGTCGATACGCGAGGCATTCTCGCAGCTCAGCGGCATCGACCGCGAAGAAACGACGGGCCCGCAGCCATGAACGCCCGGGCAATCCATTCGGCCGGAAAGGATGTGCTGGCGATGCAGGCGCCGCGCTTCGGCCCGCGCCAGTATCTCATCTGCCTGAAGGGCATCATGGTGCGCGAGGGCCTGCGCTTCGTGAACCAGCGCGAGCGCTTCATCTCCTCGCTGGTCAGGCCGCTGGTCTGGCTGCTGATCTTCGCCGCCGGCTTCCGGCAGGTGCTCGGCGTGTCGATCATCCCGCCCTACAAGACCTATGTGCTCTACGAGGTCTACATCACGCCGGGCCTGTGCGGCATGATCCTGCTTTTCTCCGGCATGCAGTCGTCGCTGTCGATGGTCTACGACCGCGAGATGGGCAACATGCGCACGCTGCTGGTCAGCCCCTTCCCGCGCTGGTACCTGCTCGTCTCCAAGCTTTTCGCCGGCGTCACGGTGTCGATCGCTCAGGTCTATGTGTTCCTGCTGGTGGCCTATTTCTTCGACATCAGGATGACGACGCTCGGCTACCTGCTCGCGCTGCCGGCTCTGTTCCTGGCGGGGCTGATGCTGTGCGCGCTCGGCATGTTCCTGTCCTCGGTCATCAAGCAGCTTGAGAATTTCTCGGGCGTCATGAACTTCGTCATCTTCCCGATGTATTTCGCCTCGCCCGCGCTCTACCCGCTGTGGCGCGTGCAGCAGTCGAGCCCCATCCTCTACAAGATCTGCCAGCTCAACCCCTTCACCTACGCCGTCGAACTGATCCGCTTCGCGCTCTACGAGCAGATAGACTGGCTGTCGCTCGCCGTGGTGGTCGGCTGCACGCTGCTGTTCCTGGCCGGCGCCATCGTCGCCTACGACCCCGCGCGGGGCCTGATTACCCGCAAACAGGATACGGGAGGAAACGCCTGATGAACCCGACAAGGTCGATCCGCAATCTCGCCGCCGTCCTGCTGGGACTTGCCGTCGCAAGCCCCGCTCTGGCAGACGTCACCGATCCGGACTGGCCCTGCATGCAGCGCAAGGTGCCCGAGCTTTCGCTCGCGCAGGTCTGGGCCGGCCCCCAGCTTCCCGCCACCGCCGGGAACTGGGCCAACGATCCGGACATTGCCCGCCGCGTGCAGGATCTCTCCGCCCGCCGCGTGCCGCTGCAGGATGCCGTGCGGGAGATCAAGGATTTCGCCGCGAGCCTGCCGGCCGACCAGCTCATGCCCAAGATGACCATGCTGGAACAGGGCCTTTTCGACCATATGAACGCCGAGCGCTCGAACATCATCGACGGCATCACGCGCTATGCCCGCAAGCAGATCGAGCTTGCCACCGAACTGCGCAACGAGGCCTCGCAGGTCGACGACATGGAGGACAACAAGAAAACCGACCCCAAGGTGCTCTCCCAGCGGCAGGACCAGCTTGCCTGGGGCACGCGCATTTTCCAGGAGCGGGTGAAGTCGCTGACCTATGTGTGCGAGGTGCCGACGATCATCGAGCAGCGCCTGTACCAGCTTTCCAAGGCGGTCGCCGACACGCTTGCCGAAAAGAAGAAGTAGGCCCCTTCACACCGCCGCTTCCGGATAGAGCCTGCCGAACAGCGGCAGGTACATCGCGCCCCTGCGCATCAGGAAATCGTGGAACGTCGCCATTGCCGGCGAAATCGCCCGGTCGGCGCGCATGACCGCGAACCACTGCCGTCGCACCGGCATGCCCACCACGTCGAGGATGACCAGGCGGCCGGCCTCCACCTCGAAGGCGATCGTGTGGGCCGAGATGAAGGCGATGCCCAGCCCGGCCATCACCGCCTGCTTGATGGTTTCGTTGGAATCCATCTCGACGCCGAGGTCGTCCAGCCGGCCGGGAATTTCGCTCAGGAATATCTCCAGCGAGATGCGCGTGCCCGACCCCGGCTCGCGCACCAGGAAATTCTCGCGCGCGATGCGCTCCTTGGAAATGTCGCGCGCACTTGCCAGCGGGTGGTCGGGTGCGGCGATGATGACCAGCGGATGATCGCCGAAGGCCGAGGCCCGCACCGGCACGTCGCGCGCCGGCCGCCCCATCACGGCGATGTCGACGCCGTGGTTCCTGAGATTGGCGATGGTCTCGGCACGGTTGCCGATCTTCAGCCGCATCTCGATATCGGGATATTCCTTCATGAAGGCCGCCATGAGCTGCGGCGCGAAATATTTGGCGGTGGAAACCACGCCGAGCGTCAGGCTGCCGGCGCGCACGCCCTTGATGGCGTCGATCTGGTCTTCCAGCAGCCGCAGCCTTTCCTCCAGCGCCCGCGCGGCCTCGACGAAGGCCAGCCCTGCGGCAGTCGGACGCATCCCCTCCGCCGTGCGGTCGAACAGCGCGACGCCGAGCTCTTCCTCGGCCTGCCTGAGCTGGATCGTCACCGCCGGCGCGGACAGGCCCAACTCCCTGGCCGCATTGACGATTTTGCCATGCGAGAGGATCGCCTGGGTGGTCCGGAACTGCCTGAGCGTGAGGTTGCGCATGCCATAGATAAATTCTTTTTAGCGACAAAGTAAAGTTATTAAAATTTACTTATTCACCTGGCTTTGTTCTCCTTTGTCCAGCACCCGGCCCGGCGCGGGCGGGCTGGAGGAGGACAGATGACGACGGCGACACTCGATGCGGTTTTGAACTCCTACGTTCGCGGCGGAAGCGGCCTGCGCGCCGACATCGCCGCGACGGTGCATCAGTTGGCGCTGGCCGCGAACAAGGTCCGCGGCACCATCAACCAGGGCGCGTTGGGCAGGGCTTTTGCCGATGCGCGCGGCATCAACGCCGATGGCGACGTGCAGAAGGACCTCGACGTCTTCGCCGACGACATCTTCCTCGATGCGGTTCGCCATGCGCCGGTCGGCCTCTATGCATCCGAAGAGCTGGAACAGCCCGTCCTGCTCGACAAGGATGCAAGGCTCGCGGTCGCCATCGACCCGCTCGACGGCTCCTCCAACATCGACACCAATATGTCGATCGGCACCATTTTCTCGTTCCTCCCGGCAACTGGCGCGCCGGACCAAAATCCGGCCGCCCCTTTTTTGCAGGCGGGGACGAACCAGCTCGGCGCCGGCTTCTTCATCTACGGGCCGCAGCTCGCGCTCGTGCTTTCGCTGGGCAGCGGCACCCATGTCTTCGTCCAGTCCACCCGGCTCGGCACCTTCGTGCAGGCCTATGAAAGCCGCATCGTGCCGGCGCGCGCGCATGAATTCGCCATCAATGCCGCCAATTACCGCCATTGGGACGAGGCCGTGCGGCTCTATGTCGACGATTGCCTGAAGGGCAGCGAAGGCCCGCGCGAGCGCGACTTCAACATGCGCTGGATCGCATCGCTGGTGGCCGAGTGCTACCGCATCCTGATGCGCGGCGGCGTGTTCCTCTACCCCGGCGACAGGCGCCGCGGCTATGGAAATGGCCGCCTGCGCCTCGTCTACGAAGCAAACCCCATTGCCTACCTCATCGAGCAGGCGGGAGGCGCGGCCACAGACACGGTGGACCGCATCCTGGAAATCCCGCCGCAGAGCCTGCACCAGCGCGTGCCGCTGGTGTTCGGCTCGGCCCGCGAGGTGGCACGGATAGGACGCTATCACACCGATCCGAGCAATATCGGCGAGCGCTCGCCGCTGTTCGGCAATCGCGGCCTTTTTCGCGCGTGATCGGGGTGTAGCGTTCCATGTCCGCAAAGCATCCGATCATATCGATCACCGGCTCGTCAGGCGCAGGCACCACGTCCGTGAAGCGGATTTTCGAGTTGATCTTCCGGCGCGAGAACATCGAAGCCGCCTTCATCGAAGGCGATGCCTTCCACCGCTACGACCGCGCCGCGATGAAGAAGAAGGTCGCGGAAGAAGAGAAGATGGGCAATCCCAACTTCACCCATTTCAACATCGAGGCCAATGAGCTGGAAATCCTCGAATCCGTCTTCGAGGAATACGGCCGCCGCGGCACCGGGCGCACGCGCACCTACATCCATGACGAGGACGAGGCCAGGCTCTATGGCCAGGAGCCCGGCACCTTCACCGACTGGCGCGAATTCGCGCCGAGCGACCTCCTGTTCTACGAGGGCCTGCATGGCTGCGTGGCCACCGAGCAGGTGAACGTCGCCCGCCACGCCGACCTGAAGATCGGCGTCGTGCCGGTCATCAACCTCGAATGGATCCAGAAGATCCATCGCGACCGCTCCACGCGCGGCTATTCCACCGAGGCGGTCATGGACGTGATCCTGCGGCGCATGCCCGACTATGTGCGCTACATCACCCCGCAGTTCACCCAGACCGACATAAATTTCCAGCGCGTGCCGATCGTCGACACGTCGAACCCCTTCATCGCCCGCTGGATACCGACGCCCGACGAGTCGATGCTGGTCATCCGCTTCGCGCGGCCGCGCGGCATCGATTTCCCCTACCTGCTGTCGATGATCCACGACAGCTTCATGTCGCGGGCGAATTCCATCGTCGTGCCGGGCAACAAGCTCGATCTGGCCATGCAGCTCATCCTGACGCCGCTGATCCTGCAGCTCATCGAGCGCAAGAAGCGCGTGTCGTGAGGGACAGGACCATGACACCGGACCGCACGGACCGAAACATGAAGACGATCCACGAGGAGAGCCGACCATGGCGCGCATCACACTGAGGCAATTGCTCGACCATGCCGCCGAGCGCGGCTACGGCGTGCCGGCCTTCAACATCAACAACATGGAACAGGGCCTCGCCATCATGGAGGCGGCCAGGGCCTGCGATGCGCCCGTCATCATCCAGGCCTCGCGCGGCGCCCGCTCCTACGCCAACGACATCATGCTGGCCAAGGTGATCGACGCGCTGGCCGAGATCTATCCCGAAATCCCGGTCTGCATGCATCAGGACCACGGCAACGACGAAGCCACCTGCCTCACCGCCATCCGCCACGGCTTTACCTCGGTGATGATGGACGGCTCGCTCGAAGCCGACGCCAGGACGCCGGCGAGCTACGAGTACAACGTCGCCATCACCGGGCGCGTGGCGCGCATGGCCCACTGGGTCGGCGCTTCGGTGGAAGGCGAGCTCGGCGTTCTCGGCTCCCTCGAAAGCGGCCAGGGCGAGGCCGAGGACGGACATGGCGCGGAAGGCGCGCTGTCGCACGACCAGCTTCTGACCGACCCGGACCAGGCGGTGGGCTTCGTCGCCGCCACCCATGTCGATGCGCTGGCGATCGCCTGCGGCACCTCGCACGGCGCCTACAAATTCACCCGCAAGCCAGACGGCGACATTCTCGCCATGCGCGTGATCGAGGAGATCCACCGCAAGCTGCCCAACACCCATCTGGTCATGCACGGCTCATCCTCGGTGCCGCAGGAGTTGCAGGACGTCATCAACAAACATGGCGGCGAGATGCCCCAGACATACGGCGTGCCGGTGGAGGAGATCGAGCGCGGCATCCGCCACGGCGTGCGCAAGGTCAACATCGACACCGACTGCCGCATGGCCATGACCGGCCAGTTCCGCCGCATCGCCATGGAGCATCCCGGCGAATTCGACCCGCGCAAATTCCTGAAACCGGCGATGGATGCCATGCGCGACCTCTGCCGCGACCGGCTGGAGCGCTTCGGCGCCGCCGGCAACGCCTCGAGGATCAGGGTCGTCTCCATGGACGAGATGGCCAGGCGCTACACCGCCGGCACGCTCGACCCGCAGATCGCCACCGCCAAGGCCGCCTGACCCAGGCCACCCAACCGAAATCAAGAAAGGACCGCAGCCATGGCCGACAAGTCCGAAACCGTCACTGGAGCGGAACGCTACAGATCCGGTGTCATGCAGTACAAGAAGATGGGCTATTGGGAGCCGGACTACGAGCCGAAGGACACCGACATCATCGCCGTGTTCCGCATCACCCCGCAGGACGGCGTCGATCCCATCGAGGCGGCGGCGGCGGTGGCCGGCGAAAGCTCGACCGCAACCTGGACCGTGGTGTGGACCGACCGCCTGACCGCATCGGAAAAATACCGCGCCAAGGCCTACCGGGTCGATCAGGTGCCCAATGCGCCCGACCAGTATTTCGCCTACATCGCCTATGACCTCGACCTGTTCGAGCCCGGCTCTATCGCCAACCTCACGGCCTCGATCATCGGCAATGTCTTCGGCTTCAAGCCGCTCAAGGCGCTGCGGCTGGAGGACATGCGCCTGCCCGTCGCCTATGTGAAGACCTTCCAGGGCCCGGCCACCGGCATCGTGGTGGAACGCGAGCGCCTCGACAAGTTCGGCCGGCCGATGCTGGGCGCGACCGTCAAGCCCAAGCTGGGCCTCTCGGGCCGTAATTATGGACGCGTGGTCTATGAGGCGCTGAAGGGCGGGCTCGACTTCACGAAGGATGACGAGAACATCAACTCGCAGCCCTTCATGCATTGGCGCGAGCGCTTCCTTTACTGCATGGAGGCGGTCAACAAGGCGCAGGCCGAGACGGGCGAGATCAAGGGAACCTATCTCAACGTCACCGCCGCCACCATGGAGGACATGTACGAGCGCGCCGAGTTCGCCAGGGAGCTCGGATCGGTCATCGTCATGATCGACCTTGTCATCGGCTACACGGCGATCCAGTCGATGGCCAAATGGGCGCGCCGGAACGACATGATCCTGCACCTGCACCGCGCCGGCCACTCGACCTACACGCGCCAGAAGAACCACGGCGTCTCCTTCCGCGTCATCGCCAAGTGGATGCGCCTTGCCGGCGTCGATCACATCCACGCAGGGACGGTTGTGGGCAAGCTGGAAGGCGACCCGGCAACCACCAAGGGCTACTACGACGTCTGCCGCGAGGACTTCAATCCCATGCGGCTGGAGAACGGCATCTTCTTCGACCAGCACTGGGCCTCGCTCAACAAGCTGATGCCGGTGGCCTCGGGCGGCATCCACGCCGGCCAGATGCACCAGCTCCTCACGCTGCTCGGCGAGGATGTGGTGCTGCAATTCGGCGGCGGCACCATCGGCCACCCGATGGGCATAGCGGCCGGCGCCACCGCCAACCGCGTCGCGCTGGAATGCATGGTCCTCGCCCGCAACGAGGGCCGCGACATCGTCCGCGAGGGGCCCGAAATCCTGAAGAATGCGGCCAGGACCTGCTTGCCGCTGATGCAGGCGCTCGAAACCTGGAAGGACGTGACCTTCAACTACGCCTCGACCGACTCGCCGGACTTCGTGCCGGTGGCGACGGCAGCCGAATAAGGAGACCAGACCATGCGCATCACCCAGGGAGCCTTCTCCTTCCTGCCCGATCTCACCGACGACCAGATCCGCGCACAGGTGCAGTACTGCATCGACAACGGCTGGGCGGTCAGCCTGGAATTCACCGACGACCCGCACCCCCGCAACACCTACTGGGACATGTGGGGCCATCCGATGTTCGACAATCCGGACGCCGCGGCCCTGCTGCTGGAGTTGCAGGACTGCCGCAAGGTCTATGGCGACCGCTACATCAGGGTCGTCGCCTTCGATTCCGGTCATGGCTGGGAGTCGGTGAAGCTCTCCTTCATCGTCAACCGCCCGGCCGAAGAGCCCGGCTTCCGGCTGGAGCGCCAGGAGGCACCCGGCCGCACCATCCGCTACACGACCCGGCCCTATGCGACGGAGCGGCCGGCAGGCACCAGATACGGGTGAAATCCGCCAGGGCGCCAAGGCACCCCGATTTTCCGGCCTTCGGGTTACCTCTCCCTGCCCGGACAGAGGTGGTTCGCACGGCAGGCCGGAATGGGTGCCTCGATCCAACCTGGCCCCAACAGCAGAGTATGCATCATGTCAGCAGCAGCCGAACCCGAAACCCCTCCCCCGGAAATTCCGAAGGCCCCGGAAATCCCGACGGCCATCGACCTTCGGGAAGAATTCGAAAGCTCGGGCGTCAAGGAAGTGCTCGCAGAGCTGGACCGAGACCTGATCGGCCTTGCCCCGGTCAAGAAGCGCATCCGCGAAACCGCCGCCCTGCTGCTTGTCGAGCGGGCACGCAAGCGCATGGGGCTGGCCCATGACACGCCGACCCTGCATATGAGCTTCACCGGCAACCCCGGCACCGGCAAGACCACGGTGGCGCTGCGCATGGCCGACCTGCTGCACCGCCTCGGCTATATCCGGAAAGGCCACCTCGTCTCGGTCACGCGCGACGATCTCGTCGGCCAGTATATCGGCCACACGGCGCCCAAGACGAAGGAAATCCTGAAAAAGGCGATGGGCGGCGTGCTGTTCATCGACGAGGCCTACTATCTCTATCGCCCGGAGAACGAGCGCGACTATGGCCAGGAGGCCATCGAAATCCTGCTTCAGGTGATGGAAAACCAGCGCGACGACCTTGTCGTCATCCTGGCAGGCTATGCGCAGCGCATGGAACGTTTCTTCGAAAGCAATCCCGGCTTCCGCTCGCGCATTGCGCACCACATCGATTTCCCCGACTATAGCGACGGCGAACTTCTCGAGATCGCGAAGAAAATGCTCGACCACCAGAACTACCGGCTCGACCAGATGGGCACCGCGGCATTGACCGACTATATCGCGCGCCGCCGCGAGCAGCCGCATTTCGCCAATGCCCGCTCGATCCGCAATGCGCTCGACCGGGCGCGGCTCAGACAGGCGAACCGCCTGTTCGAGAACTCCAGGGGACCGCTTGACGCCGGCGCCCTGTCGACTATCTCGGCGGAGGATATCACCGCCAGCCGTGTGTTCGGCATCAAGACCAGGAGCGAGGCAGCCCGCCCATGACCGCAAAGACCCTGATCGCCCCTTCGGTCCTGTCGGCCGACTTCTCCCGCCTCGGCGACGAGGTCGAGGCGGTCGCCGCCGCCGGCGCCGACTGGATCCATCTCGACGTCATGGACGGCCATTTCGTGCCCAACATCACCTTCGGCCCGCAGGTCATCAAGGCGATCCGGGGCCGCACCGACAAGGTGTTCGACTGCCACCTGATGATCGCCCCGGCCGATCCTTATCTGGCCGCCTTCGCCGACGCCGGCTGCGACGTCATCACCGTGCATGCGGAGGCCGGCCCGCATCTCGACCGCTCGCTGCAGGCGATCAGGAACCTCGGCAAGAAGGCCGGCGTCTCGCTCAACCCGTCGACGCCGGAAAGCGTCATCGAATATGTGCTCGACCGGCTCGACCTGGTGCTGTTGATGACCGTCAACCCCGGCTTCGGCGGCCAGGCCTTCATCCCGGCGGTGGTCGAGAAGGTCAGGCGGGTGAAGGCGCTGATCGGCAGCCGGCCGATCGACATCGAGATCGACGGCGGCGTCACCCCGGAAACCGCGCCGCTGGTGACGGCTGCCGGCGCCAATGTGCTGGTGGCGGGCTCGGCCGTGTTCAAGGGCGGCACGCCGGACGCCTACGCCAAGAACATCGCCGCGATCAGGGCTGCCGGCGACGGCGCGCTGCGCAAGGCCGCCTGAAGCGCCCGAAGGAGACGCCATGGCAGCCATTCCACCCGTTTGCGATTTCGGCTGGCCGGCCGTCGATGCCACGCTTCCCGGCGTGGACGGCAGGCCGCATTCCATCTTCGGAGAGGCTGGCCGCAATGGCCTCGTCGTCGCCTTCATCTGCAACCACTGCCCCTATGTGAAGGCGGTCATCTCGCGCATCGTCCGCGATGCGGAGGATTTGAAGGCCGAGGGCATCGGCTTCGTCGCCATCAACTCCAACGACGCCGTGGCCTATCCGGAGGATTCCTTCGGGAACATGAAACTCTTCGCCGCCGCGCACGGCATCGGCTTCCCCTATCTGCACGACGAGGACCAGTCGGTGGCGCGCGCCTATGGCGCCGCCTGCACGCCGGATTTTTTCGGTTTCAACAAGGGCATGAAACTGCAATATCGCGGGCGCCTCGATGCCTCGCGCAAGGAGACGGGCCCCGCCGACCTGCGCCGCGACCTCTTCGAGGCGATGAAGCAGGTAGCCCGCACTGGCGAGGGTCCGCGCGACCAGATCGCCTCGATCGGCTGCTCGATCAAATGGAAGGAAGCTGCATGACAGCCAGCAGTGCCACGCCCCTCGCAGCCTTGCCCAAGGCGATCCTGTTCGACCTCGACGGCACGCTGATCGATTCGGCGCCCGACATCACGGCCGCCGTCAACGAATTGCTGGCCGCGCACCGCCTGCCGCCCTTCGATGTCGGGAAAGTCACCACCATGGTCGGCGACGGCATGCCCAAGCTGGTCGAGCGCGCCTTCGCCGCATCGGGCAGGCCGCTCGTGGGGCAGGCGCTGCAGGACGTCGTCCACGAGATGACGCCGATCTATCTGCGCCACCTCACCGAGCGCAGCCGCCTGATGCCCGGCACACGCGAGGCGCTGGCCCAGTTCCACATGATGGGCATCGCCCTGGCGGTCGCGACCAACAAGCCGCAGCGCGCCGCGCGCGAGGTGCTGCTGCATTTCGGCCTTGTCGACATGCTGGGCGCCATCGTCGGCGGCGATGCGGTGAGCCACAAGAAGCCGGCGCCTGACTTGCTGCTTCTGGCTCTCGAAAGGCTGAGGGTCGATCCGGCCGATGCCATCATGGTGGGCGACAGCAAGGCCGATGTCGGTTCGGCGCGCGCCGCCGGCCTGCCCGCGGTTCTGGTGCGCGGCGGCTATACGCAGGTGCCGGTGGAGGAGCTGGGCGCGGACCTCGTCTGCGACAGCCTGCTCGATCTGCCGGCCGCCCTGCAGACATTGCGCCGGGCGGCCTGACGTCTTCATGGAACGATCCGGCTTCCGGAATCAATCCGGCAGCCGGTCATCCCAAGGCATTGTTCGCGCTTACTTCTTGGAGAACTGCTCCAGATAGGCGATGACGTCGGCAATGTCCTTGTCGTTCTTGAGACCGGCGAACGCCATCTTGGTGCCCTTGACCATCGCTTTCGGGTTCTTGAGATATTCCGTCAGCGTCTGGTCGTTCCACACCGTACCGTTCTTGCCGGCTTCGACCATGGCCGGCGAATACTGATAGTTCGGATGGGTGCCGGCGGTGCGGCCGATGACGCCCATCAGCGACGGGCCGACCCGGTTCTCGTCCTTGTCGGCGACATGGCAGGCCTTGCAACGGTTGAAAACCTTCTCGCCGGCCGCCGCATCCTGCGCCTGGGCGTTGGATGCCAGAAAACCGGCAGCGGAAATGGCTAGCAAAAATACGATGGAGCGCATGGCGTTTCCTCTTTGACCGTCAGGGTGCCCTGGACGATTGCACTTACAATTTCTCTAAAATCTGCCCGTGCATGGGCGGGCTGAACGAACGGCGGCCCTTCACGTCGGAGGCTGCGCCCGCGTCGGGAAAGCTAGCCCGCGTCTTCTCGTTGTCAATCGTACCAAGGTGCGGCCCTAAGTCTCAAACGGCCCGGGACAAACCGCCAGGGGCAAACCGACAGGGGCAGCATTGTTGACGCGGTTTCGGCGAACGCGTAGCCTTTTTCCGTGGCTTTCCCCGATGGCACCTCGGGAAAGGCGAATCGGACTTGCCCGGCGCAAGGGACTGCCGCCGCCGGTCCATGGGCGCGTTGCAATGCGATAGGTGCTGACATGAACATGGTCGATCTCATCCTGACGGTTTGCCTCTCCGCCAATCCGAGCCATTGCCATGACGAGCATCTTTATTTCGAGAGCGAGGGCTCTCTCAACCAGTGCATGTTCATGGCGCCTCCCGAAATCGCGAAATGGGTTGGGGAACATCCGGCGGTGACGGTGGTGCGCTGGCGTTGCGCATATCCGGACAAGGGAAAGTCGATCTGAGGGCGGCCGGCATGCGGAACGGTCTTCGCAGCGGATATCCCGGCGCGGTCACGCGGCGCGCTTTCGTCCGGGCCCTGGGGCTGGGCGCCGCCATGCCCTTCATGCCCGGGCTGGCGCGAGCCGCCGGCAAGGTCCGCATCGGCGTCCTCAAATTCGGCACGGTCAGCTGGGAGCTGGACACGATCCGGCATCATGGCTTCGACACGCAGAACGGGATCGACCTCGACATCGCCTATTTCGCCGGGGAGGACGCCACCAATGTCGCCATGCTGGCGGGCGATACGGATATCATCGTCACCGACTGGCTCTGGGTCTCGCGCCAGCGCGCTGCCGGCGGGGATGTGACGCTGGTGCCCTATTCCTCCGCCGTGGGCGCGATCATGGTGAAGGAGGCTTCACCGATCCGCGAGCCCACCGACCTGACCGGCCGCACGATCGGGGTGGCCGGCGGACCGATCGACAAGAGCTGGCTGCTGCTTCAGGCCTTCTACCAGCGCGACCACGCGATCGACCTTGCCAGGCAGAACGAGATCGTCTTCGGCGCGCCGCCCCTTCTCTCCGAAAAGGCCATGCAGGGCGAGCTCGATGCCGTGCTCAATTTCTGGCATTTCTGCGCGCGCCTCGAAGCGCATGGCTTCCGCCGCCTCATCGGTGCCAACGATGCGGCGCTGGCGCTCGGCGCGAAGGGGCCGGTGGCGGCGCTGGGCTATGTCTTCCATGACGCCTGGGCGAACGAAAACCCGAGTGTCGTGGAGGCGTTCGTGCGCGCTTCCGCGCAGGCCAAGAAGCTGCTGGCGACCTCCGATGCCGAATGGCTGCGGCTGGCTCCGCTGGTCAAGGCCGAAGGCGCCGAACTGGAGAAGCTGCGCGACCGCTATCGCGAAGGCATCCCGACCCGGCCGATCGCCGACGAGGAAGCCGACGCCGCCATGCTCTACCGCGTGCTGGCGCAGGTGGGCGGCGAGAAGCTGGTGGGAAGTTCGCCGGAAATGGCGCCCGGCACATTCTGGCGGGGGCCGGCGAAATGAGCTTCCCGCGGAACGGCGGCGGCACGACGCATTCGGCACGGACGCGGTTTCATGCGCGCGGGCTGATGTCCTCGGCCACGCCGGCGCTTACCGTGATCGCCTCGCTGATCGGGCTCTTCCTGCTCTGGCACGTCGCGGCCTCGCTCTGGCCGAGCCGGGCATTTCCCACGCCGCATCAGGTCTGGGCGGTGCTGGTGAAGGATACGGCCAATGGCGAGCTGCCATTCAATCTCGCCGTCACGCTCGCCCGCGTCGTGGCGGCATTCGTGGTGGCGATGGTGGTGGGCTCGGTGGTCGGCGTGCTGCTGGGCATGCACCGGCGCGTCGACCAGTTCTTCAACGCCTGGGTCATCCTGTTCCTGAACATCCCCGCGCTGGTCATCATCGTCCTTGCCTACATCTGGTTCGGGCTCAACGAAACGGCGGCGATAGGCGCCGTGGCGGTCAACAAGATACCGACCGTCATCGTCACGATGCGCGAGGGCGCCCGCGCGCTCGACCCCCGCTATGGCGAAATGGCGACGGTCTACCGCTTCAGTCCGCTCGACCGGCTGCGCCACATTCTGCTGCCGCAGCTTCAGCCCTATTTCGCGGCCGCGAGCCGCTCCGGCATCGCGCTGATCTGGAAGATCGTGCTGGTGGTGGAACTGCTCGGCCGCTCCAACGGCGTGGGCTTCCAGATCCATCTCTACTTCCAGCTTTTCGATGTGGCCGCGATCCTCGCCTACACACTGGCCTTCGTCGCGGTCATGCTTTTCATCGAACTTCTCATGGTGCAGCCCTTTGAACGATATGCAACCCGTTGGCGCAGCCGCCCCGCTTAGAGTGGACATCGCCGAAAAAACCTTCCGCTCGTCGGAAGGCGTGTCGATGACGGCGCTGAAGGACCTGTCCTTCGAGGTGCGGCAGGGCGAATTCGCCTGCCTCGTCGGGCCGTCCGGCTGCGGCAAGACCACGACGCTGCGCATCCTGCTGGGTCTCGACACCGATTTCACCGGCTCGTTCCAGCTGCCGCATGACGAAGGCAGCCGCATCGCGGCCGTGTTCCAGGAGCCGATCCTGCTGCCCTGGCGCACGGTGGAGCAGAATGTCCGCCTCGCCTTGCCCAAGGGCCTGCGCGACACCGACCTGACCGGGCTGTTCGACAGCCTCGGCCTTTCGCAGATGCGCTCGCTCTACCCTTCCGAGCTGTCGCTGGGCCTCGCCCGCCGCGTTGCCGTCGCGCGCGCCTTCGCCATGGAGCCGGCCGTGCTTTTCCTGGACGAGCCCTTCGTCTCGCTCGACGAGCAGACGGCAGAACGGCTGCGCTATCTCGTGCTCTCGGTGTGGTCGGCGCGCCCGACCACCGCGCTGATGGTCACCCACAATGTGCGCGAGGCGCTGATGCTCTCCGACCGCATCATCCTGCTCTCCGCGCGGCCGGCGCATGTTCTGGGCTATTTCGACATACGCATCCCCCGCGAGAGCCGCAACCCGCAGGTCATGAGCGACCTGGCCCGCTCCTTCCGGCAGAAATTTCCCGGCATCATGCGCGGAGAACTGGGCGTGTCATGAGGATAGGACCGACCCGCAGACAGATGATGACGGGCTTCGCCTGCGTCGGCGCCGGCGCGCTGCTTACGCCCTGCTGCGGCGCAGGCTGGGCGCAGACGATCGCCGCCGGCCGCAGGATGAAGCTGGTGGAAATCGCCGACGGCATCCACGCCTTCTCGGGCGCCTACGAGCTGATGAGCCCGGCCAACCAGGGCGCGATCTGCAACCTGGGCCTGATCGTGGGGGAGGAGTCCGCCGCCGTGGTCGACAGCGGCGGCAGCCTCGTCGAGGCCCACGGCTTTCTCACGGCGATCCGCGACATCACCCGCAAGCCGATCCGCTATCTGGTCAACACCCACATGCATCCCGATCACGTCTTCGGAAACGCGGCCTTCAGGGATATCGGCACGACCATCGTCGGCCACCGCAACCTGCCGCGCGCGCTCGCGGAGCGCGCCGCCTTCTACCTGCAAAGCTACCGCGAGCAGCTCGGCGACGAATTGATGAAGGGCATCGAGATCGTGCCGCCGACGGTGCTGGTGCAGGACCAGCTCGTGCTCGACCTCGGTGGCCGCAAGCTCATGCTGCGCGCCTGGAAACCGGCCCACACCGACAACGACCTGACCGTCTATGACGAAGCCACCGGCACGCTCTTTGCCGGCGATCTCGTCTTCCTCGGCCACCTGCCGACGATCGACGGCTCGTTGCTGGGCTGGATGAAGCAGATCGACGAGCTGGCCGCGATCCGCGCCGAGCGCGTCGTGCCCGGCCACGGCCCCGCCTCCGCCGCCTGGCCGGACGCCTTGCAGGACGAGAAACATTATTTCGAGGTTCTGGCCGCCGACCTGCGCAAGGCCATCGCCGCCGGCACCCCGCTTGCCGAGGCGGTGAAGACGGCCGGGCAAGGCGCTCGCGACGGCTGGTCGCTGTTCGACGACTACAACGGCCGCAACGCAACGGCCGCCTATGCCGAACTCGAATGGGAATGACCGCGAAAGTTTGCAATGCGGCCGGACGAGGACTACTATCCGCGTCAGCCTGGGCACCACCCGTCTCGATCTGGTGGAGGCACTTATGCGAGACCTTTCTGACAGCACCCGCCGGCTGAGGGCCGGCCTTCGCGCGACCACCGTGGCGGTGCTTGTCGCGATCGCGTCGGCCGGAACCGCTTCATTCGCCTGGGCCGAAACCCCGGACGCACCCTCCAACGAACTCTGGAACGGCCTGAAGACCGACGTCTTCAGCAACAAGCCGATCCAGGAAAACACCGGGCTGGTCAGCATCGAGGCGCCCAAGCGCGCACAGGATGCCGCGCTGGTGCCGGTCGATATCCGCATCGACCCCGCCAAGGCGCCGAACGGCATCAAGACGCTCACGCTCATCATCGACGTGAACCCCTCGCCGGTGGCCGCGACCTTCGAGTTCGGCGACAAATCGGGCGTGACGCATCTGTCGACGCGCGTGCGCGTGAACGACTATTCCTTCGTCCGCGCCATCGCCGAAACGCCGGACGGCCAGCTCCACATGGCGGAAACCTTCGTGAAGGCCTCCGGCGGCTGCTCGGCGCCGGCGGTGAAGAACCAGGACGAGGCCAGGGCCACGATGGGGCAGATGAAGCTGCGCCAGTTCGCGCAGAAGGATTCGGTCGACGGCAAGGCGCCCGAATTGCAGCTCATGATCCGGCATCCGAACAATTCCGGCCTGCAGCGCGATCCGCTGACCCAGTATTTCATCCCGCCGCTGTTCATCCATCAGTTGTCGGTCATGCAGGGCGACAGGAAGATATTCAGCATGGAAGGCGGCATCTCGATTTCCGAGGATCCGAACTTCCGCTTCGACTATCGCCCGGACGGCAACAGCCCGATCCGGGTCCAGGCGGCCGATACCAAGGGCAACAAGTTCCAGGATCAGTGGCCGCTGGAAACCACGGGGCTCTGAACCGGAGCGCCGGCCGGGGCGCGCTCAGAAGCAGCGCACATCCGCCTCGGCCTGCGCCCGCCGAAGCTCGGCTGCCGACGCCTTGGCCGGCGCGCTTTCCTTGAACAGGGTGGAATTCTCGCCCGTGGTGAACGACATGCGCTTGAACGTCTCGGCGGTCACATAGTCGTCGTAGGGCATGATCGAGGAGATGACATCGATCGAGCAGGAGCAGCGCTGCAGCATCTCCTGCGTTTCGCCATTGGATTTCATGCAGCCCAGCACATAGTCGGCCAGCGCGGTCGTCGGATAGTCGTCGGCGGCCTTCGAGGGGCAAGCGCTTGCGACGATCAGGCCGGCGGTCAATGCGATTGGTAATCTCGAGAACATAGTCGATCCTCCAACGATGGTCGTGGCAATGGACAACCACGCCGCGAAAGGTGACGCCGGCTGCGGCGATTGTCCAGTTCAACCGCCATCCCATTGCCTCCGTAGGGCCCCGTATAGGACCAAAGGAGGAAGGCGGGCCGGCCGCGCAAATCTTCGGCCGACGCCGGCCGCGAGGCGAACGAGCCGCCCGTCAGACACGCCATAAACTGCAAGAACCGTGAAATTCACGAGCATCATTTGGCATTGCGAAGTAAAATTTCATTTTCAGAATGGTATTCTGTGATTTATTCTTCACAAAATCTGCAAGAAATCGCGCAAAAATACAGTAGGGCCGTCGAAAATTATGGAAATAGATTCCATAATATTCATGGATATAAATATATAAGAAATAGATAAATTTCTGTCGCAGCGCAGTATAAATTTGCTGCAACGCAATATATGCATGGGCGTTTCTTCTTGCCTTGCACCACCTTGTATCATAGCCTTCCCTTGTTTCCGGCTTCAAGGACGCCGCCGTCATTAGGGAGCGGAGGCTGTCTCTCGCAGGCCAAGTGAGGTGGGCGGTCAAGGTGCCCTCCGCTCACCTGGCTAGGTCGTGACACGCTGCCGGAAATGCTTCCCCGCTATACGGATTGCTTGGTGGCCCGAAGGGCGACGCCGGGATCCTGATGTGAACCTCGGGAGGATTTCAATGCGTGTATTCAAGAAAGCCGCCTGCCTTCCACTCGCCGCCGCGTTGCTCACTGGCGCCACGGTCTATGGGGCGTGGGCGAACGAGGAGTTGGAAAAGCTCGCTTCGAACCCAGCCAACTGGGCAATGCCAACCGGCGACTACGCCAACACCCGCTATTCCAAGCTGAAGCAGATCACCGCCGAGAACGTGAAGAACCTGCAGGTCAAGTGGATGTTCTCCACCGGTGTGCTGCGCGGGCATGAAGGCGGACCGCTGGTGATCGGCGACATCATGTACGTCACCACCCCCTTCCCCAACATCGTCTATGCCCTCGACCTCAACAATGACGGCAGGATTCTCTGGAAATATGAACCCAAGCAGGATCCGAACGTCATTCCGATCATGTGCTGCGATACCGTCAACCGCGGCGTGGCCTATGGCGACGGCAAGATCATCCTCAACCAGGCCGACACGACCGTGACCGCGCTCGATGCCAAGACCGGCAAGGTGGTCTGGCAGGTCAAGAACGGTGACGAAACGAATGGCGGCAAGGGCGAATCCGGAACCAATGCTCCCATGGTCTTCGGCGACAAGGTGCTCATCGGCATTTCGGGCGGCGAGTTTGGTGTCCGCGGCCATGTGACCGCCTACAGCCTCAAGGACGGCAAACGCGTCTGGCGCGCCTACTCGATGGGTCCGGATTCCGATACGCTGGTCAATGCGGAGACGACCGAGCTCGGCAAGCCGGTCGGCACCGATTCCAGCCTCAAGACCTGGGAAGGCGAGCAGTGGAAGACCGGCGGCGGCGGAACATGGGGCTGGTTTGCCTATGATCCGAAGCTCAACCTGGTCTATTACGGCTCCGGCAACCCCTCCACCTGGAACCCCGTGCAGCGGCCGGGCGACAATCGCTGGTCGATGACGATCTATGCGCGCGATGCCGACACCGGCGTCGCCAAATGGGTCTACCAGATGACCCCGCACGACCAGTGGGACTATGACGGCGTCAACGAGATGATCCTCGTCGACAACATGGAGGTCAACGGCAAGAAGCACGACGTGCTGGTGCACTTCGACCGCAACGGCTTCGCCTACACGCTGGACCGCAAGGACGGCGAGCTGCTCGTGGCCAAGAAGTACGACCCGGCGGTGAACTGGGCGACCGAAGTGAACATGGACCCGAAGAGCGACAAGTTCGGCCGCCCGGAGGTGGATAACAAATATGCCCCCGGCGCCAATGGCGAGGACGTCAACACCACCGGCATCTGCCCGGCGGCGCTCGGCACCAAGGACCAGCAGCCCGCGAGCTACTCGCCCAAGGACGGCCTGTTCTACGTGCCGACCAACCATGTCTGCATGGACTATGAGCCCTACCGGGTGAGCTACACCGCCGGCCAGCCCTTCGTGGGCGCCACCGTGTCGATGTATCCCGGCCCCGGTGGCAACATGGGCAACTTCATCGCCTGGGATGCCGCCAAGGGCAAGATCGTCTGGTCGAAGCCCGAGCAGTTCTCGGTATGGTCGGGTGCGCTCTCGACCGCCGGCGACGTGGTGTTCTACGGCACGCTCGAAGGCTATCTGAAGGCTGTCGATAAGAACGGCAAGGAACTCTACAAGTTCAAGACGCCGTCCGGCATCATCGGCAACGTCACGACCTTCGAGCACAAGGGCAAGCAGTATATCGCGGTCTATTCGGGTGTTGGCGGCTGGGCCGGTATCGGTTTGGCTGGCGGACTGCTTTCACCCGAAAACGCGGAAGCCTGGCATAACGCGGCCGACCAGGGCCACGCGCCCACCAACGAACAAAAGGCGGTCGGCACGGCCGGCCTCGGTGCCGTCGGCGGGTATGCCGGACTGGCGGAGTATACGACGCTTGGCGGCCAGCTGACAGTCTTCGGCCTGCCGGACTGACCGTGACGGACGGAGGCACGGCAGCCTCCCGTCCTGCGCATGCAGGACAGAACCATGGGAGCCCGGGGCGGGCAGACAATCCGTTCCGGGCTCGCGATGCCGCAGCTTGGCGCATGCCGGGTCGAATCCTTTCGTTGCGGGTCTCGCGACGCATCAGAATTTGAGGTTTCGAATGTCCTTTCGCTTCGCATTGTCTTCGTTTGTCCTCCTCTCCCTCCTTTCCGCGGCCGGCGTCGCCCTGGCGCAGGACTACAAGGATTCCAAGGAAAAGGCGGCCGTCGCATCCGAGCAGAATGGGAAATATCTCGACGCGGATGGAAATCCGACCTTCAAGATCCAGCCCGACGGCACGGTGGACTGGTACACCTTCAGCGGCTACCGGCGCTTCAACTCCGACTGCTATGTCTGCCATGGCCCGGACGGCGTCGGCTCCAGCTACGCGCCCGCGCTCGTCGATTCGCTGAAAACCATGGATTATGGTACATTCCTGTCGATCGTCGCCGAAGGACGCAAGAACCTCGAAGGCGGCAACGAAAAGGTCATGCCGGCGTTCGGCGACAACAAGAACGTCTACTGCTACATGGATGACCTTTACGTCTATCTGCGCGCCCGGGCTGTCGGCGGTCTGCCGCGCGGCCGGCCTGAAAAGCACGAGCCCAAGCCGGAGGCGGCGAAGACCTACGAAAACCAGTGCATGGGCTGATGAGCATGGCGACTGGCGGGAAATCGAAGTTTCGGCAAATCACGGCGGCCCTGGCCTTGACGCTGGCCCTGCCCGGTTCCGCCATGGCGCAGACCGCCGGGCTCGGCGCGGCGGGAGAGCTTGTCGATCCCCACGTGCTGCGCGTCTGCGCCGATCCGGCGAACATGCCCTTCACCAACCAGAACGGCGAGGGTTTCGAGAACAAGCTGGCGCAGATGGTGGCGACCAAGCTCGGCCGCAAGTCCGTGCGCTACACCTGGTTCCCGATGGCGACGGGTTTCGTGCGCAACACGCTGGGTGCCAATCGCTGCGATATCATCATGGGCTACCCGCTGGGCGGCGAGATGGTGCAGAACACCAATCCCTATTACCGCTCGACCTATGTGCTGGTCTACAAGAAGGGTTCCGGCCTGGACGGCGTCGACACCATCGAGGACGCACGCCTGAAGGACAAGAAGATCGGCGTGGTCGGCGGCACCCCTCCCGCCTCCAACATGGCCGCCGCGAAGCTGATGCAGAACGCCAAGGACTATCCGCTGCTGGTCGACACCCGCTCCTCGCCGACGATGGGCGAGGTGATGATCCGCGATCTCGTCAAGGGCGACATCGACGTGGCGGTGCTGTGGGGGCCGATGGGCGGCTATTTCGCCAAGCAGGCGAACGCCGACCTGGCCGTCGTGCCGCTGCTCAAGGAAAAGACCGGCTCGCGCATGGACTATCGCATCACCATGGCGGTGCGCCCGTCCGACCAGGAGTGGAAGCGCAGCCTCAACAAGTTCATCCAGGAAAACCAGGACGAGATCAACAAGCTTCTGCTGTCCTATGGAGTGCCGCTGCTCGACGAGCACGACAAGCTGATCACGCAATAGGAGTTGAAACCGGCCGGCGGCAGTTGCCGGTTCTACGGGGCGGATGCCTGAGACGATGACGAAAGCGGAGATGGTCGTGTTGTTCGCCACCAGCCTTCTGGCATCACTGCCCCTGCCGGCCCGTGCCGGTGGCGTCCCCGAGCCGTCCGGTTTTCGCATGGATCAGTATCGCGCCCCGGTGCCGGACACGCTGCGGGGCGCGCGCGTGGTGAGCACCGACGAGGCGGAGGCGCTGTGGCGGGACAGGAAAGCGGTTTTCCTCGATGTCATGCCGGCGCCGCCCAAGCCTGCCGATCTTCCGGCGGGCACGATCTGGCGCGACCCCGAACGCAGGGACATTCCCGGCAGCATCTGGCTGGCAAATGTCGGCTACGGCGCCCTCAATGAGGAGCAAGCGAAATATTTCCGCGACGCGCTGGCCAAATACACTGGAAATGATGAGTCCCGGAACATACTTTTCTATTGCATGACCGATTGCTGGATGTCGTGGAACGCGGCCAAGCGAGCCATCGAATGGGGCTACAAGTCGGTCCTCTGGTATCCTCCCGGCGCCGATGGCTGGGAGCGGGCGGACCTCCCGCTCGAGAAACGGCGGCCCTTGGTGGCGCCATGACCGGCATTTCAGGCGGCATTTCATCCGGACATTTTCAAGTCTTTGTTTTTACTGCATTTTCAGTACACTTTCCTTCATTTGTCCATTTAGCAGTGGACGAACCATTGCGACACGGTGCCAAACGCGATGGTTCACTCGTGACCGATCGCCCCATTCCGGTGGGTCGATGAACAGGAGAAGATCATGAAGAAGAACTGGACCAAGCCAAGCATGTGCCAGGTCGCAGCGGGCATGGAAATTTCGCGTTACCTGCCGGCTGAGATCACTCCGAAGAAGTAAATGCAAAGGACGCGTGCTTGCCTCGCGGCGGGCACGCGTCGAACTGCTTCGGATCGGTCGGCTCGGTTTCGACTGCATCTTTCGCGGCAAGCTGGTCTTGCGACGGGATTGTGCGGCCTGAAAACCGATGGTTGGAATTTGCGATGCGCTTGAAGATCGTCGGATCGGCGGCGGGCGGCGGTTTCCCGCAATGGAACTGCAACTATTATCTCAGCCGCGCCGCACGTGCCGGCGTGGTCGGCGTTTGGCCGCGCACCCAGTCCAGTCTGGCGGCATCGGCCGATGGCCGCGATTGGGTTCTGTTCAACGCTTCTCCCGATATACGCCAGCAGATCGCCGCCACCCCCGAACTCCAGCCGCACGGCCCGGACGGCCCGCGCAACACGCCGATCCGCGCCGTGGTGCTCACCAATGCGGATGTGGACCACATCGCCGGCTTGCTCACCCTGCGCGAGCGCCAGCCCTTCGCGATCTACGCCACGGCGCAGGTGCTTTCGACGCTGGCGGCCAATTCCATCTTCAACGTGCTCGACCCCGCCCTGGTGCCGCGCAGGCAACTGCGCGAGGGCGAGGACACCGAGATTGCCGACGCCGAGGGCCGCGGCACCGGCATCAGCGTCGAGGCCTTTGCCGTGCCCGGCAAGATCGCGCTCTATCTGGAAGACCCGAACCGGCCGGCCGAGGACTATGCCTCGGAAAGCGGCGATACGATCGCGGTGCGCATCAGCAATGCGAACGGCGCGCCCGCGGCCTTCTACATCCCCGGCTGCGCGCGCATCGATCCCGGCCTGCGCCGGCGCCTGACCGGGGCGGCCTGCCTGATGTTCGACGGCACGCTCTACACCGACGACGAGATGGTTGCGGCCGGCGTCGGGCCCAAGACCGGCCAGCGCATGGGTCACATGGCGATGTCCGGCGTCGACGGCTCGATCAGCAGCCTCGCCGACGTGCCGATCGGGAGGCGCATTTTCGTCCACATCAACAACACCAACCCGGTGCTCGACGAAAGCTCGCCCGAGCATGAGACGGTGCGCGCCGCCGGCTGGGAAATCGGACATGACGGCATGGAGATAAGGCTGTGACGGACTTTCACGACGCTGCCAAGGGAGGCCTGACGGCGCCGCAACTGGAAGCGGTGCTGCGGCAGGTCGGCGCCGAGCGCTATCACAACCGCCATCCCTACCACCACCGGATGGTCGCCGGGACGATGACGAAGGGCGAGCTTCAGGCCTGGGCGCTCAACCGCTACTGCTACCAGGCGGTGATCCCGCGCAAGGATGCGGCCATACTCGCCCGCGCCGAGAACCCCGCCTTTCGCGCCGAATGGCGTAAGCGCATCGAGGATCATGACGGGGAAGACGGCTGGAGCGGCGGCATCGCCCGCTGGCTGAAGCTGGCCACCGGCCTCGGCCTGCCGGCCGACATGGTGAAGAGCCAGCGGCTGGCCCTGCCGGCGACACGCTTCGCGGTCGGCGCCTATCTGGACTTCTGCGCCCAGCGCACGCTGCTGGAGGCCGTCGCCTCATCGCTCACCGAGCTCTTCTCGCCGGTCATCATCGGCGAGCGCGTGCCGGCGATGCTCGCCAGATATGACTACGTGACGAAGGATACGCTGGCCTATTTCGACAAGCGGCCCGAGCAGGCCTCGCGCGATTCCGATTTCGCGCTCGCCTATGTGCTGAAATACGCCGACACGGCGGAGCGCCAGCAATCGGTCGTCGATGCGCTCGTCTTCAAATGCGACGTGCTGTGGGCCATGCTGGATGCCCTGATGCACGCCTATGGCGAGGCGGGCCACATTCCGCCCGGCGCGTTCCGGCCGCAGGAAGGTCAATGATGATGATGTCAGGGGCCGAAAGGAGTATCATAACGCCGCTGTCGATGCCGTTCCTGCCGGATCATGTAAGGATCCAGTTCGACCCGGTTCGACAGGCCTGGGCGGTCCTTTCGCCCGAAAAGGTGTTCTGGCCCAACGATGTCAGCCTCGACATTCTTCGCCATTGCGACGGCCAGACCACCGTCGCCGCCATCATCACCGCCCTGGCAGGCGAATATGACGCTCCGGAGGAAGACGTCGCCGCCGACGTGATCGATTTCCTGCAGGAGTGGAACGACAAGCTGCTGGTGAAGTCATGACTGCACCCCTCTTCCCGCCGATCAGCATGCTGGCCGAACTGACGCATCGCTGCCCGCTGCAGTGCCCCTATTGCTCCAACCCCGTGGAGCTGATGAAGGCCAACAGCGAACTCGACACGAAAACCTGGCTCGACCTGTTCCGGCAGGCCGCCGATCTCGGCGTGCTGCAGGTGCATCTTTCCGGCGGCGAGCCGACCCTGCGCCGCGACCTGGAGGAGCTGGTGGACGGGCTCGCCATGCGCGGCGTCTACACCAATCTCATCACCGCCGGCGTGCTCATCCCGCCGGGGCGCATCCATGCGCTGGCGGAAGCCGGGCTCGACCATGTGCAGCTCAGCATACAGGGCGCGCATGCCGACACCGCCGAGCTCATCGGCCATTATCGCGGCGGCTACGAGCAGAAGCTGGAGACCGCCCGGCGCGTGCGCGCCGCCGGCCTGCCGCTCACCATCAACGCCCCCATCCACCGCCACAACATCGAGCAGGTGCCGGAGTTCATCGAGCTGGCGCTGTCGCTCGGCGCGGAGCGGCTGGAAATCGCCAATGTCCAATACCAGGGCTGGGCGCTGGTCAATCGCGATGCGCTGATGCCCACCCGCGAGGCGGTCGACCGGCAGGTCGAGATCGTGACCGCGGCGCAGGAGCGCCTGCGCGGCATCATGAACATCGACTTCGTCACGCCCGACTATTTCGCCATCTACCCGAAACCCTGCATGGGCGGCTGGGCGCGCGACGCCTTCGTGGTCGTGCCCGACGGCACGGTGCTGCCCTGCCATGCCGCGCAGACCATCCGCTCGCTCAGCTTCGAGCGTTTCGGCGAACGCCCGCTCGGCGACATCTGGGCGAACTCATCGGCCTTCAACGCCTTCCGCGGCACCGACTGGATGCAGGAGCCCTGCCGCAGTTGCGAGCGTCGCGAGATCGACTGGGGCGGCTGCCGCTGCCAGGCCATGGCAATCGCGGGCGACGCCGCCGCCACCGATCCGGCCTGCATCAAGTCGCCCATCCACGCCCGCATGCGCATGCTCGTCGATGATGCGCAGACCGCCGCGCGCGAGCACAAGGGCGACGAATTCGTCTACCGCCGCATCACCCATGCGCGCGAGCCGGTGTGAGGCCCCTGCCGGTACGGAAGTCGTTAAGCCCCTCACCCGACATCACATCGTGAGGCCGGGGCTGTCGCATATGCGTGCCTCGACGGGATTGGCCGCCCCTGCCGTTTCACAAGGTGCAGAAGAACGATTGCACCGCCGTTGCCATCCAAAAACGGCGAGGGGTCGGGCAAAACGGCGAGGATCGGTGCTGAGCGGCCGCGCAGCAGAGTCCCCCTCCCCCTTGTGGGGAGGGTCAGGGGTGGGGGTATCTCAAGCGCTATTGCATCAATGCAATTGCCCTGCATCGCGTGCAGAAAGGAAACGCCATCCGCAAGCCTGGCACCCTTCCTCTCCCCTCTTAAGGGGGAGAGGTGGTTTGCGCAGCAAACCGGAGTGGGGGCAGGCCGTGCCCTATCCGCTTGCCCTCCCCCCCCAAGGGGGCAGGAATACTTGATTCCTACACCAGAAACGGGTTGTTGCGCCGCTCCTCGCCGAACCGGCCGCCCGGGCCGTGGCCGCAGATGAAGCCGATGTCGTCGCCAAGCGGCAGGAGCTTTTCCTTGATCGAGCGGATCAGCGCGGCGTGGTCGCCGCCGGGCAGGTCGGTGCGCCCGATCGAGCCATGGAACAGCACATCGCCGACATGCGCGAACTTCGCATCGCGGTTGTAGTAGACGACATGGCCCGGCGCGTGGCCGGGGCAGTGCAGCACCTCGAAGCTGTGATCGCCGAACGAGACCGTCTCGCCTTCCGTCAGGAAGCGGTCCGGAACGCAGTTGCGCACCGTGCCGGGCAGGCCGAAGCGCTGGGCCTGGCTTTCCAGATTGTCGAGCAGCATGCGGTCGGCCTCGTGCGGGCCGATGATGTCGACGCCGAGCGCCTCCTTCAGCTCCATCGCACCGCCGGCATGGTCGATATGCCCATGCGTCAGCCAGATCGCGGCAACCTTGATGCCGTTGCTTTCGATGGCGGCGAGAATCTGCTGCACGTCCCCGCCGGGATCGACCACCACGCCGGTCTTGTCGTCGGCGTCGAACAGGATCGTGCAATTCTGCTGGAAGGGCGTGACCGGCACGATCCTCGTATTGAGCTGGCCCATGATGTTCCTTTCCGTTGTCCGCGCACATTTAGGCATCACCAGCGGCTGGGGCAACGCCGCAAACGAAGACGGGCGGCCGAAGCCGCCCGCAATCCGGACCCGTCCCGACCCTCTAACGGCTCATGCGCGCTTGTTCATGGCGTTCATCACGGCGCCGACAATGGCCGTCAGCACGCCGCCGCCGACGATGCCGCCGACGCCGTCGCCCAGCGCGCCCGAGAGCGCACCCTGGATATTCGGATCGCTGAGAACGTTGGTCAGAATCTGGCCGCCGGCAACGCCGCCGATCGCACCGGAGATGATCTTCACAGCCGCACTCATGGCCGCCTGCTTGAACGCGGCTCCGACGCCGAGACCACCGATGGCGCCGGTTACAAGCTGTATAATGATGGGAAGAAGCGCTTCCATTCTACTTTCCCTCCAACAGTAAGACCGACTCGCGCGAGCCGATATGTCCATGAGACGCGAAATTGGATGAAAGTCAAACAGTTGCACCAAAATAGAAAGCGGCTCGAAAGCCGCCTCCACTACCGTGACAACGGTTCCGATACCGCGCGGCGCTACTCCGCCGCGATCGCGGGCCGCGGCTGCACGGCCGCCATGTAGTCTTCCATCATGGTCTTGCAGAGCCTGCCCGGCTGGAAGCGATAAGGTCCGATCTCGGCCACGGGCGTGACCTCGGCCGCGGTGCCGCACAGGAAGCATTCCTCGAAACCCGCCAGTTCTTCCGGCATGATCGCCCGTTCCGCCACCTCGATCCCGCGTGCCTTCGCCAGATCGATGACGGTGCGCCGCGTGATGCCGTTCAGGAAGCAGTCCGCCGTCGGCGTGTGCAGCTTGCCGTCCCTGGCGAAGAAGATGTTGGCGCCGGTTGCTTCCGCCACCTGGCCGCGCCAGTCGAGCATCATCGCGTCCGAATAGCCCTTGGCCTCGGCGGCGTGCTTGGAGATGGTGCAGATCATGTAGAGGCCCGAGGCCTTGGCATGGGAGGGCGCGGTGCGCGGATCTGGCCGGCGGTATTCCGCGATGTCGAGGCGGATGCCCTTCAGCCGCTGCTCGGGGTCGAAATAGCTCGGCCACTGCCAGATGGCGACGGCGCAATGGATGCGGTTGTCGGGGGCCGACACGCCCAGGGAGTCGCTGCCGCGCCAGGCGATCGGCCGCACATAGGCGTTCTGGAAACCCTGCTTCTTCAGGAGCTGCCGGCAGGCTTCGTCGATTTCAGCCACCGAGAACGGAATGGTGAAGCCCATGATGCGGGCGGAATCGTGCAGGCGCCGGGTGTGCTCGGTCAGCTTGAAGATCTCGCCGCCATAGGCGCGCTCGCCCTCGAATACGGAGCTTGCATAGTGCAGGCCGTGGGTAAGTACGTGGATTTTGGCTTCGCTCCATTTGACAAACTCCCCATCCATCCAGATGAAGCCGTCAAGCTGATCAAAAGGAACTGATGCCATGATAAACCTCCAGCGGGCCCTGCCCGCACAAGCTCATTGTTTGAAATAGGGCGGCCGAAACGGGCTGCCTGCAATCTAAAGCGTGGATTGTCCGGAGCGACGGGCAGATTTGCACGAAGTTCCGCAGAACACCCTGTTGACTTGCATTTTCGTTCGCATTCGACCGAAAAGCTTGGCAAAAATTACCAGCGCTCCCTAAATATGTCAACAAGGCTGACATAAATTTCGAAATTGTGTTAAGGAAAGTCATGACGGATCGAAACGGCGCGGAAGTCCGCCCAGCCACAAACGCGATCGACAATGAGGACGCGGTCGATTTTTCCATCATCGAGCTGCTTTTCTTCGCCTATCGCGATTTCACCTCCGATCCCGACCAGATGCTGGCCCAGTACGGCTTCGGGCGCGCGCATCACCGGGTGCTGCACTTCGTCAACCGCATGCCGGGGCTGACCGTCGCCGAACTGCTGGAGGTGCTCAAGATCACCAAGCAGAGCCTCGCGCGCGTGCTGAAGCAGTTGATCGACACGGGCTACATCGTCCAGGTGCCGGGGCCCCGCGACCGCCGCCAGCGCGAGCTTTACTGCACCGACCAGGGCCGCGCGCTGGCGCTGGCGCTGGCGCGGCCACAGTCACGCCGCATCCGTGAGGCATTGGGAAATTCTTCCGCGACCGAACGCGAGGGGATCGAACGGTTTCTCAAAGCGATGGTCAACCCCGAATTGAGAGCGCAGATTGACAAGCTGCCCGGAAACACGTCAGGAAAAGATCATGGAAACGAATGAGATTTCCGATAATCCCGTGGCGCCGGACGACGACGCCCCGCACCTTCTGGTTGTCGACGACGACACCCGGATCCGCAACCTGCTGAAGCAGTATCTGAGCGAGAACGGCTTTCGCATCACGGTTGCCGGCACCGCCGCCGAAGCCCGCCGCAAGCTGGCCGGGCTCGATTTCGACCTGCTCGTCCTCGACGTGATGATGCCCGGCGAAAATGGCGTCGACCTCACCAGGTCGCTGCGCGAGCAGAAGTCCGTGCCGATCCTGATGCTGACGGCGCTGTCGGAGACCGACAGCCGCATCACCGGCCTGGAGGCGGGGGCGGACGACTATCTGCCGAAGCCTTTCGATCCGCGCGAGCTGATCCTGCGCATCAACAACATCCTGCGCCGCGGCGGCCCCGCGCCGACGCCGAAGGTGGAGCAGATCGTCTTCGGCCCCTATACGTTCCAGATCGCGCGGCGCGAGCTGAAGAAGGGCGGCGAGCCGCTCAAGCTCACCGACCGCGAGCAGGAAATCCTCGCCATCTTCGCCGAGCGCGCGGGCGAGACCATTCCGCGCCACGAACTCGTGGGCGAGGAAGCGGAAGTGGGCGAGCGCACGATCGACGTGCAGATCAACCGCCTGCGCCGCAAGATCGAGCGCGATCCGTCCAATCCGGTCTGGCTGCAGACCGTGCGTGGCATCGGCTACCGGCTGAGCGTCGAATAGCGCGTCCGCCGCCGGCGTGGAGCACCTTGCCGGCCGTTCCGCCTGCCCCGCGGCTTGGAGGTTCCGTCGCGAGGCCTATATAGAACGAGCCATGCGAGCGCTCAGGCGGCGAGGCAAGGTCGGCACCGACATCTGCGGGACTTGGCTGCGGCCTGGCGGCGTCTGGTGACGGACGCCTTTGCCCTGTTGTCCGCCCGGCTCGTGACGTAGAGTTCTGCCTGATGCCCGGCCGGACCGGAATGCCGGCGATGGAAAAGCGATGACGACGACGTCGGACCTGAACAGCCCCGAAGACGACAGCCTCATGGCGCGCGCGCGACGCGGCTTCATTTCCGTGCGCAGGAGCTGGAAGCGCTTCTGGCGGCTGGTTTCGCTCTATATGCCCAAGCGGCTCTATCCGCGCTCGCTCATCATCATCATCACCCCGATGATCCTGCTGCAATCGGTGGTCGCGTTCAACTTCATGGAGCGCCACTGGCAGACGGTGACGCTGCGGCTTTCGCAGGCCGTCACGCGCGACATCGCCGCCATCATCGACATGATCGAGACCTTCCCGCATGACGATGACTACGCCAACATCATCCGCATCGCGCAGGACCGGCTGGCGCTGAAGATCGACATATTGCCGCCCGACCCGCTGCCGCCGCCGGGGCCGAAGCCGTTCTTCTCGATCCTCGACCAGATTCTCTCCTCGGAGATCACCAAGCAGATCAACCGGCCCTTCTGGATCGACACGGTCGGCAATTCCAACATCGTGGAAGTGCGCATCCAGCTTAAGGACAAGGTGCTGCGCGTCTTCGTGCGCCGCAGCCAGGCCTATGCCTCCAACACCCATATCTTCCTGATCTGGATGGTCGGAACCTCGCTGGTGCTGCTGGTCATCGCCATTCCCTTCCTGCGCAACCAGATCCGGCCCATCCTGCAACTCGCCGAGGCCGCCGAGAGCTTCGGCAAGGGCCGCCCCATGCCGCGCGATTTCCGCCCGCGCGGCGCGGAGGAGGTGCGCCGCGCCGGCTTTGCCTTCATCCAGATGCGCGAGCGCATCGAGCGGCAGATGGAACAGCGCACGGCGATGCTGACGGGCGTCAGCCACGACCTGCGCACCATCCTCACCCGTTTCAAGCTGCAACTCGCACTCTCGGGCAAGAAGCCCGACCTGGCCGCGCTCAACCAGGACATCGAGGACATGCAGTCGATGCTGCAGGGCTATCTGGACTTCGCCCGCGGCGAAGCGTCCGAGGACACCGGCCGCTTCGACCTCGAGGCCTATTTCGCCAAGCTGTCGGAGGAAGCCAAGCTGCGCCGGCGCGAACTGGTCACCACGCTGTCGGGCGACAGCATCGTGCATGTGCGGCCGAACGCGTTCACCCGGCTGCTCGCCAATATCGTCGGGAATGCCTTCCGCTATGCCGGGGAAGTCCACGTCAACGCGACGCACACGCGCGGATCGCTGACGATCATCGTGGACGACAACGGCCCGGGCATCCCGCCCGACCAGCGCGAGGAAGTGTTCAAGCCATTCGTGCGGCTCGACGAGGCGCGCAATCTGGATTCCAGCGGCACCGGGCTCGGCCTGCCGATCGCCCGCGACATCGCCCGCAGCCATGGCGGCGACATCATGCTGGAGGACAGCCCGCTGGGCGGCCTGCGTGTCATCATCCGGGTGCCGGCGTAACCGGCATCCAATGAGCCGTACCGCCGCGACAGGCGCGATCCGCTCCCGTCAGCGGCCAACGGCGGGGTTGAGGCCGGTTGTCCGGCCTCAGAAAAGGCGCCCGCCGTCCGGCACGCGCCGCTCGATCGCCCCCAGGACGACATCGCCGTTTTCATCGGGGAAGCCCAGCGTAAGCACCTCGGACATGAACTTGCCGATCTGGCGCGGCGGGAAGTTCACCACCGCGAAAACCTGACGGCCGATCAGCGTGTCGATCGTGTAGTGCCTGGTGATCTGCGCGGACGACTTCTTCACGCCGATCTCAGGCCCGAAATCGATCTTCAGCTTGAAGGCCGGCTTGCGCGCCTCGGGAAAGGGCTCCGCCTCGACAATCGTGCCGGCGCGAATGTCGACACGGTCGAAATCGGTAAAGGTGATCTCGGCTTTTCGCTCGGTGCTATGCGCGGTCATTACGGATTCCAGAAACTCAGGCGTTGCCGTGCGTCTCGAACAGCACGCCGGCCAGCGCGTCGCGGGCGGATGTGCCGGACCAGACCACGAACTGGAAGGCCTGGAAATAGCATTCGCAGGCTTCCAGCGCCGACGACAGCAGCACCTCGACCTGCTGGCTGGTCGGTTCGACCCCGCCGGCCAGCAGAAGCGACTGGCGGAACATGATGGCGCCTTCCTGCTCCCACAGGTCGAAATGTCCGAACAGCATCTGCTCGTTGATCAGCGACAGCAGCCGCATGATCTCGACGGCGCGCGTCTCCGGGACCTTGATGTCGAAGGCGCAGGCCAGATGCAGCGCCTCGAAGTCCTCCATCCAGGAGAAGGAGACATGATAGTCGGTCCACGTGCCGGTGACGGAGATGGCGATCTCGTCGTCGCCGGTGCGCTCGAACGACCATTCGTTGTTGTGGGCGACCTGTTCGATCACATCCACCGGGTGGATCTCGCGTGCGAATTCCAGTTCGACAAGTTCCATAAAAGCTTCCTGACGTTCTCGGAGCATGACTTCTGCTCCGCGGGACGGGCACACGCGAACGCATACGTAATCTTGAGAATTCGGTCGGCAGGACAGATCAACACAGGAACACTTGAACCGGACCCCCACCGCCCGGCGCATGACCCGGTTTCGAATCATGCAACAAATTCAGTGTATTGATGCAGAGTCGCGTTACCAGCCCCTTTTTGTCGGGCAGGTCACAAGCATGTGGAAAGCTGATGACTCAAAATTTCATGCAAGCCGGATAAGCGATTCAGCCGAAAGCGCTTTTTCCGATATGGCTCTGTGGATAAGGTTAACGAATTATTTTTTGGATGAAGTCTTTGCGGGGCGCTTTGCACCGGCATCCGCCGCTTCGCCCGAAGAATTCGCCAGTTTTGCCTCGAGTTCGGCCACCCGCGCGGACAGCCGCTCGTTCTCGGCGCGCACCTTCAGCGTCATCTCGCGCAGCGCCTCGAACTCCTCGCGCTGCACCACATCCATCGAGTTGAGGACGCGCTCGGCCTGGCTCTTGAAAGCAGTCTCGACCTCGCGCCGAACCCCCTGCGCCGCGCCGGCGGCGTCGGTCATCAGCTTGGCGAATTCATCCAGGATACGGTTCGGACCGGTCGACATCGCAGCACCTCGCTTTTGGTCATTTCGACGTAGTGCCGCGACATCGCGAATGCAAGCCCGTTAGCCACCCGACCGCTTCGACGGCCTTGCCGAGACCAATAATAGATATTAAATTTATCGCATATGAACCGAAAGGAGCAGGCCATGGCCATCAGCGCCGATCTGGGCGCGCCGCTCGAGGAATTCGTCAACAACCTGGTCAGGAGCGGCCGCTACAACTCCAAGAGCGAAGTCATCCGCGAAGGCGTTCGCATCATACAGGAACGCGAGATGAAGCTTGCCGCCCTCGATGCGGCCATTGCACGCGGCATCGCCGATGCGGAAGCCGGGCGCGTACTCCCGATAGAGGAAGCATTCGAGCGCCTGCGCAAAAGGCTTGATCTGCCCGAGACCGGCACCTCCGAATGAAGGTCGTACTCACCGAGGCGGCCTGGGCTGACATGTTCAACATCGGCCTTGCGATCAGGAAACATAACGCTTCACGCGCGGCATCTTTTGTCGATGAGCTCTATGATCGTTGCAAAGAGCTTGGCGACTTGCCCTACGCCTATCCGCTTTTGCGCGATCATGAAGCGACAGGCATCCGCCGCCGCGTCCACGGCAATTACCTGATCTTCTACCGTGTCGAGGGCGACGCCGTGCAGATCGTCCACATCCTTCACGGCGCGATGGACTACGAGCAGGTTCTCTTCCCGGAGAGCTGACACCGATCCAGCCTTCCCACTGCCTTGACCATGCCAAAAGCCTGCCGCATGGTCCGCGCCGAACCGTCCGTCCGACCGGGAGTCTTTCTTGAGCGAATATCTTGCCCTGCCGCTGGCGGCCCTGCCCTTTCCGAATATCGACCCGGTCATCGTGCAGATCGGGCCGCTGGCGATCCACTGGTATGGCGTGGCCTATATCGTCGGCATCCTGTTCGCCTGGTGGTACGGGCGCCGGCTGGTGACCAACCCGAAGCTGTGGACCGGCGGCAAGCTGCCGATGAAGCCGGAGGACCTCGACGATTTCCTCGTCTGGGCGGCGGTCGGCGTGGTGGTGGGCGGCCGCACCGGCTACGTGCTGTTCTACGATCTCGACCGGTATCTGGCAAATCCGCTCGACATCTTCGCCGTCTGGCAGGGCGGCATGTCGTTCCATGGCGGCTTCCTCGGCACCACGCTGGCGATGATCCTGTTCGCCCGCTCGCGCCGCATTCCCGTCTGGACCATGTTCGACGTGATCGCCGCCGGCGTGCCGGTGGCGCTGGGGTTGGTGCGGCTCACCAACTTCATCAATTCCGAGCTCTGGGGCAGGCCGACGAACGTGCCCTGGGCCATCGAGTTCCCCAATGGCGGGCCGTTCACCCGCCATCCGAGCCAGCTCTACGAGGCCGCGCTCGAGGGCCTCGTGCTCTTCCTCGTGCTGCGCATCCTCACCCACCATTTCCTCAAGCTGAAGTCGCCCGGCTTCGTCGCCGGCGCCTTCGTGACCGGCTATGGCCTGTCGCGCATCTTCGTCGAGTTCTTCCGCGAGCCGGACCAGCAGATCGGCTATCTGCTCGGCGGCTGGCTCACCATGGGCATGGTGCTGTCGGTTCCCATGGTGCTGATCGGCCTGTGGGCCATGCTGCGTGCCAGGCCCGCCGCCTCCGCGCCCGAGACGGCATGACCGGCCTCAGGCAGCGCATCGCCGACCTGATCGAGGCAAGCGGCCCCATCACGGTGGCCGACTACATGGCTTTGTGCCTGTTCGATCCGAAGCAGGGCTACTACACCACCCGCGACCCCTTCGGCACCGCAGGCGATTTCACCACGGCCCCCGAGATCAGCCAGATGTTCGGCGAGTTGATCGCCGTCTGGCTGCGGACGGCATGGGATGCGGCCGGCCGGCCTTCTCCCTTCACGATCGCCGAGATCGGCCCCGGCCGCGGCACGCTGATGAAGGATATGCTGCGCACGCTCTCGAAGCTCGACCCGGCTTTTGTCGACCGGGCAGGCATCGCCTTGGTCGAAACCAGCCCGCGCCTCGCGCAGGTGCAGAAGAAGACCCTCGGCGAGGCTGCGGCCGGGGCAAGCTGGCACCAGACCATCGACACGCTGCCCGACCTGCCGCTCTTCATCGTCGGCAACGAATTGTTCGACGCCATACCGACCCGCCAGTTCGTCCGTGCGGCCGGCGCGTGGCGCGAACGCGCGATCGGCCTGGACGACGCGGGCAGCCTGCAATTCGTCGCGGGCGCCGGTTCGCTCGATCCCGCACTGCTGCCACCCGATGCGGCCAATGCACTGGAAGGCGCGGTCGTGGAGCTTGCGCCGGCGCGCTCCGCGCTCATGGAAGCAATGGCCGCGCGCATTTCGGCGTCCGGCGGAGCCGGGCTTTTCATCGACTATGGCTATCTCCGGCCCGGCGTCGGCGACACGCTGCAGGCGCTGCGGAAACACCGTTATGAGGGCGTTCTGGAAAACCCCGGCCTGGCCGATCTCACCTCGCATGTCGATTTCCACGCGCTGGCCGCGGCTGCCCGCGCCCGCGGCCTTGCGGCGCATCTCGCCACGCAGGGGCAGTTCCTGCTCGGCATGGGGCTGCTTGAGCGCGCCGGCAGCCTCGGAGCTGCGCTGGATGCTGCCGGGCGCGAGAAAATCCACAGCGAAGTGGAGCGGCTCGCAGGCCCCGACGCCATGGGAAATCTGTTCAAGGTGATTGCCGTCACACCGCCCGGAATCCGCGTCCCGCCCTTCTCCGAGGCGGATTGACTTGACCTGTCCGCTGCCCCACTGTCCCATGCTCGCGAGCGAGGGCACGGGCGAAGGGAAGTGATTTTCGCCTTGACGGAACCGCCTTCGCAAAGAACAAGGCGGGTCATGTCAGACCGATCGACGCTCAATCCAGTCCGCTCCGCCCGCCTCGGCGCAGCTCAGTCCAACGGCATCCGGCACGGCTACTTCACCCGCGTGGGCGGAGTGTCCGAGGGCATCTACCAGGGCCTCAACATCGGCGCGGGCTCGGCCGACGACCCGCAACGGGTGCGCGAGAATCGCCGCCGCGTGGCCGCATGGATGGGTGTCGACGCCGATTGCCTGCTGACGGCCCACCAGGTCCATTCGCCCGACGTGATCGTGGCGCGCGAACCCTTCGACGGCCCACGCCCCAGGGGGGACGCCATCGTCACCGACCAGCCGGGCATCGCCGTCGGCGCCTCGACCGCCGACTGCGGCCCCGTGCTGTTCGCCGACCCGCAGGCGCGCGTCATCGCCGCCGCCCATGCCGGCTGGAAGGGCGCATTCGGCGGCATCCTCGAAAACACCGTCACCACGATGGAAAGCCTCGGCGCGCGGCGCGAGCGCATCATCGCCGTGCTCGGCCCCTCCATCGGCCCGAGGAACTACGAGGTCGGCCCGGAGTTCGTCGAACGTTTCCTGGCCGCCGACGCGGGCAACGAAAGCTATTTCGCGCCGTCGCCAAACGCCGGCCATTCGATGTTCGACCTCAACCGGTACACGGTCGACCGGCTGCGCAAATTCGGCGTCGATGCCGAATGCCTCGATCGCTGCACCTATGCGGAGGAAGACCTTTTCTATTCCTACCGCCGTTCCACCCACCGCAAGGAGGCGGATTACGGCCGGCAGATTTCAGCAATCGTTCTGGAGGGGAATTGATGGCGCTGCATTTCGAACGCTCCGAATTTGACGCACGTCGCGACCGCCTGATCATCGAGATGGCCGAGAAGAAGCTGGATGCGATCCTGCTGTTCGCGCAGGAAAGCATGTACTGGCTGACCGGCTACGACACCTTCGGCTTCTGCTTCTTCCAGTGCCTCGTGGTGAAGGCCGACGGCTCGATGACGCTGCTGACGCGCTCGGCCGACCTGCGCCAGGCGCGCCAGACATCGATCATCGAGAACATCGTGCTGTGGACCGATCGCGACGGCGCCAATCCGGCGCTCGACCTGCGCAATCTGCTGAACGATCTCGACCTGCTCGGCGCCCGCATCGGCGTCGAATACGACACCCACGGCCTCACCGCCTATAACGGGCGCCGGCTGGACGAGCTGCTGCAGACCTTCGGCCAGATCGCCGATGCCTCCGGCATCGTCTCGCGGCTGCGCCTGTTCAAGAGCCCCGCCGAAATCCGCAAGGTTGAAAGGGCGGCGGAGCTTGCCGATGCCGCGCTCGATGCCGCATTGCCGCTCATCCGCCAGGGCGGCGACGAAGGCGCGATCCTTGCCGCCATGCAGGGCGCGGTCTTCGAGGGCGGCGGCGACTATCCGGCCAACGAGTTCGTCATCGGCTCCGGCCCCGACGCGCTGCTGTGCCGCTACAAGGCCGGCCGCCGCAAGCTCACCAAGAACGACCAGCTCACGCTCGAATGGGCCGGCGTCTACAACCACTACCACGCCGCGATGATGCGAACGGTGCTGACCGGCAAGGTCTCCAGGCGGCATCAGGAGCTGTTCGAGGCGGCCCGCGACGCCCTGCTGTCGGTCGAGAAGGCGATGACCCCCGGCAACACCTTCGGCGACGTGTTCGAGGCGCATGCCCGCACCATGGAAGCCCATGGCCTGACCAAGCACCGGCTGAACGCCTGCGGCTATTCGCTCGGCGCGCGCTTTGCGCCGTCCTGGATGGACATGCCCATGTTCTATCAGGGCAATCCCGAGCCGATCGCGCCCGACATGACGCTGTTCGCGCATATGATCATCATGGATTCGGAAACCGAGACGGCGATGACGCTGGGCCGGACCTATCTCACCACCGACACCCAGCCCCGGCCACTTTCGCGCCATGATCTCGACTTGATCGTGCAGTGAGTCCGCTGTTGAGTAGAATCATGGAGCGGGACGGCATGACGACGAGGCGGTTGCCCATCGGGCTTGCGGCATTGCTTGCCGTCGCCGCCCTTGCCGCCTGCACCAGCACGCAGGACGTGCTGGAGCCCTCCGCCATCGCCGCGCAGCAGCAGGCCGACACCGCGGGCGCGCAGCCCTCGACGACATCTTCCGTCGCCTCCGCCGACCAGGCGACGTCGCCCGGCCCGATCGCCAGGAACATCCGCATGCAGATCGCGCCGATCGTCGGCCCCAGCGTAGAGGCTGCGACGCCGCTCACCGAGCGACTGGCGGCCAAGGCGCGCGAACGCGGCATCCGCCTTGTCGGCTCCGCCGAAACGGCAACGGCCACGCATGTTCTGAGGGGCTATTTCTCGGCCCTCACGGAAGGCAAGGAAACGACGATCGTCTATGTGTGGGACGTCTATGATCCCGCCGGCAATCGCCTGCACCGCATCAACGGCCAGCAGAAGGTCGCGACTTCCGGCGGCGAGGGCTGGAGCGTGGTTCCGCCATCCGCCATGCAGGCTATCGCCGACTCGACCATGAACGAACTCGCGACCTGGCTGGCCGGCCAGGCCGGCTGAACGGTCGCCGGCTCGGGCGTTTGGACGCATTTGCGGTCGAAAACAGTCGAAAAACGACGAGTCCGCTTGCATTGACGGCGTAGCCCGGTAAAAGCCCGCTAAATTCCTCCACTGAAATTTCCGCCAGGATCGGTTCATGAAACTCTTCGCAGGCAATTCCAACCGGGCGCTGGCAGAAGCCGTTGCCCGCTATCTCAACATTCCGCTCGGCAAAGCCAGTGTCCGGCGCTTCGCGGACCAGGAGATCTTCGTCGAGATTCAGGAAAACGTGCGCGGTGAGGACGTCTTCATCCTCCAGTCCACCTCCTTTCCGACCAACGATCACCTGATGGAACTGCTCATCATGATCGATGCCTTCATGCGCTCCTCGGCACGGCGCATCACGGCGGTCATCCCCTATTTCGGCTATGCGCGGCAGGATCGCCGCGCCTCGGGCCGCACGCCGATCTCGGCCAAGCTGGTCTCCAACATGATCACGCGCGCCGGCGCCAACCGCGTCCTGACGCTGGACCTCCACGCCGGCCAGATCCAGGGCTTCTTCGACATCCCCACCGACAATCTGTTCGCCGTGCCGGTCATGGCCCGCGACGTGAAGGCGAAGTACAAGCAGATCAACAACGTCATGGTCGTTTCGCCGGACGTCGGCGGCGTGGTGCGCGCCCGCGCGCTGGCCAAGCGCCTCGACGCCCAGTTGGCCATCGTCGACAAGCGCCGCGAGCGTCCGGGCGAGTCGGAAGTCATGAACGTCATCGGCGACGTGCGCGGCAAGGACTGCCTGCTGATCGACGATATCGTCGATTCCGGCGGCACGCTGTGCAACGCGGCCGAGGCGCTGCTGGCCAATGGCGCGACCAGCGTCACCGCCTACATCACCCACGGCGTGCTGTCGGGCGGCGCGGTTGCGCGCATCAGCGGCTCCAAGCTGCAGGAGCTGGTCATCACCGATTCCATCCAGCCGACTTCGGCGGTGGACGGCGCCAACAACATCCGCGTCATCTCGATCGGCGACCTGATCGGCGAGGCGATCTCGCGCACGGCCTCGGAAGAATCCGTCTCCAGCCTCTTCGACTGATCGCGGCACGACCGCTACGCATCGCAAGAGCGCGGATGACCCGGTTCATCCGCGCTTTCGGTATCCGGGCACCGAAATACGCTCCGATCCCGGTTAATTGAAGCCTCCCAGCTTGCCGAAAAGACCGACAGCAGCTAGGGAAGCCGCCAAATGAAATGAGCGCGCGCCGCCCCGGCGGCTTGTCGCGCCTACACGAAAGCCTGACCCTTGACCGATTTCCCCATGATGGCGCCCGCGCTGGCGGCCGCTCTCGCATCGCGTGGATATGAGACGCTGACGCCCGTGCAGCGCGCCATGCTGCAACCCGAGGCGCAGAATGCCGACCTCCTGGTGTCCGCCCAGACCGGTTCCGGCAAGACGGTTGCCTTCGGCATCGCCATTGCCCCGACCCTGCTCGAAGGCCGCGAGCGCTTCGAACCCGCCGGCCTGCCGCTGGCATTGATCGTCGCGCCGACGCGCGAACTGGCCTTGCAGGTGCGCCGCGAGTTCGAATGGCTCTACCGCGAGACGGGCGCGCGCATCGCCTCCTGCGTCGGCGGCATGGACATGCGCCGCGAGCGCCGTTCCCTCGACGAGGGCGCACACATCGTCGTCGGCACGCCCGGCCGCCTGCGCGACCACATCACCCGCGGTTCGCTCGACATTTCGGAATTGCGCGCGGTGGTGCTCGACGAGGCCGACGAGATGCTCGACCTCGGCTTCCGTGACGATCTCGAATTCATCCTCGCCGCCGCCCCGTCCGAGCGCCGCACCCTTCTGTTCTCCGCCACCGTTCCGCCGCAGATCGAACAGCTCGCCAAGCGCTTCCAGGACCATGCGCAGCGCATCGTCGTGCAGGGCGAGAGCGATCAGCACAGCGACATCGAATATCAGCAGATCTTCGTCGCGCCCGTCGATCGCGAGAACGCCATCATCAACACGCTGCTGTTCCACGACCAGCAGAACACGATCATCTTCTGCCACACCCGCGAGGCGGTGAAGCACCTGACCAGCCGCCTTTCCAATCGCGGGTTTGCGGTGGTGTCGCTGTCGGGCGAGCTCAGCCAGGCCGAGCGCACCAATGCGCTGCAAGCCATGCGCGACGGCCGCGCCCGCGTCTGCGTGGCCACCGACGTCGCCGCGCGCGGCATCGACCTGCCCAATCTCGGCCTGGTCATCCACGCCGACCTGCCGAGCAATCCGGATACGCTGCTGCACCGCTCCGGCCGCACCGGCCGCGCCGGCCGCAAGGGCATCTGCGCGCTGATCGTGCCGTTGCACCGGCGCGGCGCGGCCAACCGGGTGCTGAAGCTCGCCAGGCTCACCGCCACCGTCGTCCCTGCCCCCACGGCCAGCGACATCGAGCACCATACCCGCCAGCGCATTCTGGACGACCCGGCACTCGGTCTCGCTCCGAGCGAGGACGAGATCACCTTCGTGCGCGAGCTGATGGAAGCGCACGGGGCCGAGAACATCGCCGCCGCCTATCTGCGGCTACAGCTTGCCGCCCGCCCTGCTCCGGAAGAACTTTCGGACGTGCCCGCCCATGTCGAGAAGACGCCGCGCGGCAGGATGCGCGAGGACGCCGCCCCGCGCGACCGCAGTGATTTCGACAATGGCGTCTGGTTCCGCGTCTCGGTCGGCCGCAAGCATCGCGCCGAGCCGCGCTGGCTGCTGCCGATGATCTGCAAGGCCGGCCACATCACCAAGCGCGCGGTGGGGTCGATCAGGATCAACGACACCGACAGCCATTTCGAGATCGCCGGCGACAAGGCCGCCAGCTTCTGGGCGGCGGTGAAGGAAGACGGCACGGGCGAAAAGGGCGTCACCATCCAGAAGCTGGACGGCCAGCCGCGCGAAAAGCCCGCCCGCGAAACGGCCGGAACCGGCTGGAACAGCGAGAAGAAGGGCAAGTTCAAGCCGAAGCACAAGCCCAAGGGTGCCAAGCCGGCGGCAGACGCGCCCTACAAGAAGCCGAAGAAGAAATTCTCCAAGGCAAAGCAGGGTTGAGGCATCGCAACCCGGCGCAAAACCTTGCGCCGGCGGCTGCCTTCCGCTATAGAGCCGCCACCCGCGTAGACACCCTTGGAGGCAACGCGGATGGGGGCGGCCAACGGCCGCTTTCAACGTTTGGGATGGGCTCCCGCCCTCTCAGGCGCTCCAATCAACCAGAAAGGAAATGCCATGAGCGACACTTACGAGCTCAAGGCCGAGGCACGCGAACGGGTCGGTAAGGGGTCCGCCCGGGAAATTCGCCGCAACGGCAAGATACCCGCAGTCATCTACGGTGATAAGCAGCCCCCGCTCGCCATCACCCTGTCCTACAAGGACATCTTCTACAAGATTCACGGCGGCGGCTTCATGACCACCGTGGCCACGATCGATCTCGACGGCAAGAAGATCCAGGTCCTGCCCAAGGACTACCAGCTCGATCCGGTCCGCGACTTCCCGATGCATGTGGACTTCCTGCGCGTCGGCAAGAACACCGAGGTCAACGTCAATGTGCCGGTGCACTTCGTCAACGAAGAGAAGGCCCCCGGCATCAAGCGCGGCGGCGTGCTCAACATCGTGCGTCACGAGATCGAGTTCCACTGCCCGGCCAATGCGATCCCCGAGTTCATCGAGGTCGATCTCTCGGGCCACGACATCGGCGATTCGATCCACATCTCGGCCGTCAAGCTGCCGAAGGGCGTGAAGCCGGTCATCGGCGACCGCGATTTCACCATCGCCACGATCGCAGCGCCGGCCGGCCTCAAGAGCGAGGAAGGTGCCGCTGCCGCCGAGGGCGAAGCGGAAGCCGCGACCGAGGAGTAATCCTCGGGCGACTGGAGGGCTAACCGATGCTGCTGTTCGCAGGTCTTGGCAATCCGGGCGCGAAATATGCCAACAACCGGCACAATGTCGGCTTCATGGCGGCGGAGGCGATTGCCCGCCGCCATGATTTTTCGCCCTGGTCGAAGAAGTTCCAGGGCCTGGTCGCCGAAGGCAGGATCGGCGGCGAGAAGGTCATCCTGCTGAAGCCCCAGACCTTCATGAACCTGTCCGGCCAGTCGGTCGGCGAAGCCCTGCGCTTCTACAAGCTCTCCCCCGCCGACCTCACCGTCTTCTACGACGAGCTCGACCTTGCCGCCGGCAAGGTGCGCGTGAAGGTGGGCGGCGGCTCGGGCGGCCACAACGGCATCCGCTCCATCGACCAGCATTGCGGCCAGAACTACCGCCGCGTGCGCATCGGCATCGGCCATCCCGGCGCCAGGGAAATGGTGCATGGTCATGTGCTGGGCGATTTCGCCAAGGCCGACGCCGAATGGCTCGAGGTGCTGCTCGACGCCATCGCCGACAACTCCGACCTCGTCGCCAGGGGCGACGACAGCGGCTTCATGAACCGCGTGACGCTGGCGTTGCGCGACAAGCTGCAGCCGACCGGCGAGGACGACACCCCGCCCCCGAAGCAGAAGCCAGCCAAGGGGCAGAGCCACATCCGCCAGGCGCGCCCGCAGGAGCCGGCCATCAAGGTACCCGAGACCGGCCCCATGGCCGCCATGCTGAAGAAGCTGTTTCACAAGGATTAGTCGGTCAGCGCACCGGGCCTGCGCCCATTCCTTGCTTATCCGCGTGGTCGTGCCTATCCTGATAGAAAACTCGCGTTTCGTTGCATGAGGCAACCATGAAGAACGTGACGATCTCGATGGATGACAAGCTCTTGCAGCTCACCGAAGCGGAAGCTGCCAAGGCCGGCGTAAGCACTTCGGAATTCATCGCAGACATCGTTGAATCGGCTCTTGCGGCAAAGGCGGTCGAGACCCGCAAGAATCCGCAACTGGAGGCGCTTGAGCGCTTTTTCGCGGGCCCCAAGCTGGACATTTCGGAAAACGGAAGGATGCCCACGGCCGAGGAACGCAATGCCCGGCGCTAGGGTGTTCATTGACAGCAACGTCCTTCTCTATACCCGCGATCTCAAGCTTTCGGAAAAGGCACAAGCGGCACTCGACTGGCTGCGAGAGGCAGTGAGGCGCAATTCGGCCTGCACGAACCTGCAGGTCCTGAACGAAGTCACCAACGTCATGCTTCGCAAGCGAGGCGATCTCTCGGCGCAAGAGATTTTCACACAGGTAGATGAGCTGCGCGCCCTCGGCGTTAGCCCCATCGATGAGCAAACCGTATCGGCGGCCCGCCGCATCCGGCTTCAGACCGGCTACTCCTGGTGGGACTGCCTGCTCCTCGCCTCGGCGCTCGAACTTGGCTGCAAATTCTTCCTCTCCGAGGATTTGCGGGACGGGCAGGCCATCGAAGGCTTGACGATCGTCAACCCTTTCGCCCATAGCCCTGAGCAAGTTTTCGTATCTCGATAAGGCTAGATCACCATGGGTTTCAAATGCGGCATCGTCGGGCTGCCCAATGTCGGCAAGTCCACGCTCTTCAACGCGCTGACGCGCACGGCGGCAGCGCAGGCCGCCAACTATCCGTTCTGCACCATCGAGCCGAACACCGGCGAGGTGGCGGTGCCGGACCCGCGCCTGAAGAAAATCGCCGAGGCCGCCAAGTCCAAGGAGATCATTCCGACCCGCATCTCCTTCGTCGACATCGCCGGCCTGGTGCGCGGCGCTTCCAAGGGCGAAGGGCTGGGCAACCAGTTCCTCGCCAACATCCGCGAGGTCGACGCCATCGTGCATGTGCTGCGCTGCTTCGAGGATGACGACATCACCCATGTCGAGGGCCGCATCGACCCCGTCGCCGACGCCGAGACCGTCGAGACCGAGCTGATGCTCGCCGACCTCGAAAGCCTCGAGCGCCGCATCGTGCAGATCCGCAAGCGCGCCGCCGGCAAGGACAAGGAGGCGACGACCGTGCTCCCGATGATGGAACAGGCGCTGGCGCTGCTTCAGGACGGCAAGCCCGCGCGCATGCTGCTCAACGGCATCGCGCATGAGGACCTCGTCATCCTCCAGGGCCTGAATCTCCTGACCTCGCATCCGGTGCTCTATGTCTGCAACGTCGCCGAGAGCGAGGCCGCGACCGGCAACGAACACACCGCCGCCGTGGAGAAGATGGCTGCCGCGCAGGGCGCCGGCACCGTCATCATCTCGGCCGCGATCGAGGCGGAAGTGGCCCAGCTCTCGGACGAGGAGGCCAAGGAATTCCTCGACGCGCTGGGCCTTGAGGAGCCCGGTCTCGACAAGCTCATCCGCGCCGGCTACGAGCTTCTGCACCTCATCACCTATTTCACCGCCGGCCCGAAGGAAACGCGCGCCTGGACGATCCAGAAGGGCACCAAGGCCCCGCAGGCGGCCGGCGTCATCCACACCGACTTCGAGCGCGGCTTCATCCGCGCCCAGACCATTTCCTACAACGACTTCGTCACGCTCGGCGGCGAGGTCGCGGCCAAGGAAGCCGGCAAGGCGCGCGACGAAGGCAAGGAATATGTCGTGCAGGACGGCGACGTGATGCTGTTCAAGTTCAACACCTGACAGCCGGCACAAGCAGCCGGCCTTCCGGCGGAGGGCCGGCCGGGTTCGGACCGCTCGTTCGGCAAAGCGCTCCGGCGCTTTGCCGGAGCTGCGCGTTGCTCAGGTCGTCAGGGCATCCGTCTCGACCGCGTGCTCGTCATCCGGAACAGGCGCCGCCTTCAGCGCGAGGGCCGTCAGCCCGGCCGCGATCATGAAGGCGCCGACCACCCAGAGGCCGGCCTTGGGCGAGCCGGTGAGATCGGTCAGCCAGCCCGTGACATAGGGGCCGACGAAGCCCGCCAGATTGCCGAGCGAATTGATCAGCGCGATGCCGCCGGCCGCCGCCGCGCCCGTCAGGAAGGTCGTGGGCAGCGGCCAGAAGGTCGGCAGCGCCGAGCAGATGCCCATGGCGCAGATCGTCACCGCCACCATGGTGGTGAAGGGCGATTGCAGGTAGAGCGCGATGGGAATGGCGATGCCGCCGATGATCGCCGGTATCGCCACATGCCACACGCGCTCGCGCGTCCTGTCGCCGTGCCGCGCCCAGAAATACATGGCGATGGCGCCGAAGACATAGGGGATCGCGACGATGAAGCCCTGCTCGATCACCGAGTAGTTGGTGTTGAAGGTCTGCTGGAAGCCGGCGATGATCGTCGGCAGGAAGAAGCCGACGGCATAGAGGCCGTAGACGATGCCGAAATAGACGAAGGCCAGCGCCAGTATGCGCGGCTGCGTCAGCGCCTTGCGCAGCGGATAGTGGTAGCGCCGGCCCGTTTCGGCATGTTCGACGTCCATCTCCTTCTGCAGCCAGTCCCGCTCGGCGGGCTCCAGCCAGCCCGCATCCTTCGGCCTGTCGGTGAGGTAGAACCAGCAGCATATTCCGAGCAGGATCGCCGGCAGCCCCTGCATGAGGAACATGAAGCGCCAGCCGTCCATGCCGAGCAGCGCGCCGTGGCCGATGTCGATCAGCCACGCCGAGAGCGGGGCGCCGAAGACGGAGGAAAGCGGCACCGCCACCATGAACAGGGCGACCGCCTTTGCCCGTTCGCGCTTGGGGAACCAGAAGGTGAGATAGAGGATGATGCCTGGGAAGAAGCCCGCCTCGGCAATGCCCAGCAGGAAGCGCAGCCCATAGAGCGTCCCCGCGTTGGGCACGAAGGCCATGGCGGAGGCGACGATGCCCCAGCTCACCATGATGCGCGCGATCCAGCGGCGCGCGCCCACCTTGTGCAAGGCCAGGTTGCTCGGCACCTCGAGCAGCAGATAGCCGATGAAGAAGATGCCCGAAGCAAGGCCGAAGGCCGCCTTGTCGAGCCCCAGCGCATCGTTCATCCCGTGCGGGGCCGCAAAGCCGATATTTGTGCGGTCGAGATAGTTGACGAAATAAAGCAAACCCAGAAACGGCGACAGCCGCCATGCGACCTTGCGCATGACGCGCTCGCGCATTGACGCATCCACCGGTGCGGTGTTGGAAAAACCGGACACAAGCTCCTCCCTCGGCCTCAGTTCGATGCAGGCAACCTAAACGCTGCGCGGCGAAGCTGTCCACTCATGCGGATTTAAACGAAAGTCGAACAAGGAACGACCGCACCCCGGCGCCAGGCGGCCGCGCGCGGATGGCCGACATCACATTTTCATCTTCACCGGCCATCCTTGACGCATCGAATCGCAGCGGCTAAGCGCGATACCATCCCGGCGTCTTGAACTGACGCGCCCCCTCCTCGATCACGGAGAAGCAACGATGATCAGGGCATATGTGGTCGACGGCGACCGGCTGCGCTCGGTGGACGATCTGGAGCAGCACAAGGATGCTGTCGTCTGGGCCGACCTCTTCATCCCCACGAAAGAGGAGGAAGCGGAGGTCGAACGCTGGCTGGGCGTCGGCGTGCCGACCCGCGAGGAGATGGAGGAGATCGAGATTTCCTCGCGCCTCTACATCGAGGACGGCGCCATCTTCATGACCGCGACCCTGCCCGCGCAGACCGAGGGCGATCATCCCATGATGTCGCCGGTCACCTTCGTGCTTTCCGGCAAGCGGCTGATCACCGTGCGCTATCACGAGCCGCGCGCCTTCCTCACCTTCCCGCTGCGGGCCGAGAAGATCGCGATGGGCTGCACCAGCGGCGACACCATACTTGTCAGCCTGCTGGAGGCGATCGTGGACCGGCTTGCCGACGTGCTGGAACGCATCGGCCACGACATCGACGGCATCTCCCACCGCATCTTTCAGCCGAGCACGGACATTCCTTCCAAGCGCGACCGCGATTTCCGCCGCATCTTCCAGACGATCGGCCGCAAGGAGGAGCTGACCTCCAACATCCGCGAAAGCCTGATGACCTTGCAGCGCCTGTCGGGCTTCCTCGGCAATGTGCTGTTGCAGAGCAAGAACAAGGACCTGCGCGCCCGCGCCAAGACGCTCTCGCGCGACGTCGCCTCGCTCACCGACCACGCCTCGTTCCTGTCCAACAAGATCGTCTTCCTGCTCGACGCCACGCTCGGCATGGTCAATATCGAGCAGAGCGCCATCATCAAGATCTTCTCGGTCGCCGCGGTGATCTTCCTGCCGCCCACCGTCGTCGCCTCCATCTACGGCATGAACTTCGAGATCATGCCCGAACTGAAATGGACGCTCGGCTATCCCTTCGCGCTGTTCCTGATGGTGCTCTCGGCCGTGCTGCCGTACCTCTATTTCAAGCGGCGCGGCTGGCTGTGACAAGCGGAACATGCGCGTGGCTTCATGCAACGGCTTGCCCGCCGGAGGCACTGCGGCCACAATAAGAAAGTTCAAGACTGAACGGGACTGCGTGCATGACGGACAGGAAATGGGCCTATGAGGATCTCGCCGAGGGGCTGGCGATCGACCTTGGCTCCAAGCAGGTGACGGCGGCCGAGATCATCGAGTTCGCCTCGGAATTCGACGCCCAGCCGATGCATCTCGACGAGGAAGCAGGCAAGGCCAGCATATTGGGCGGCCTCTCTGCCTCCGGCTGGCACACATGCTCGATGTTCATGCGCATGATGTGCGACGCCTTCCTGCTCGATTCGACCTCCCAGGGGGCTCCGGGCATCGAATATGCGCGCTGGAAGAAACCGGTCCTCGCCGGTGACACGCTGACTGGCCGCTCCACCGTGGTCGCGCGCAGATCGTCCAATTCGCGCCCGCGGATCGGGCTCGTCACCTTCCGCCACGAACTGTTCAACCAGAAGGGCGAGAACGTCTTCGAGCTGGAAAACACCGGCATGTTCCTGAAGCGCGAGGCCGTGGCATGACGCTCGACGAGTTCTTCGGCATCGGCGTCACCGTCACGCTCGGTTCGCACACCTTCACCGCCGACGCGATCAAGGACTTCGCCCGCAAATACGATCCGCAGCCCTTCCATGTGGACGAGAAGACGGCCGAAGGCACCGTGTTCGGCCGGCTCTGCGCCTCCGGCTGGCACACCGCCGCCACCTGGATGCGCTACAACCTCGCGCAGCTTGCCGAGGCCGGCTCCAGGCCCTGGACCGGCCCCGGCGAGGCGCCGCAGTTCGGTCCCTCCCCCGGCTTCAGGAACCTGAAATGGCAGAAGCCGGTCTATGCCGGCGAAACCATCACCTTTGCCCGCACCGGCCTCAGCCACCGGCCCGTTTCCAGCCGCCCCGGCTGGCGGGTGCTGACGCTGCGCGCCGAGGCACACGATTCGACTGGCGACAAGGTGATGGAGTTCGAGAGCGCCGTTCTGGTGAAGACCGCCTAGACCTCGCACAGATGCCGCCCGTGGTGGCCTGCTTCTCTCCTCGCTTCTTGAGGGCTTTGAGAAGCTTGACCGGCCTTATACCCCCACCCCGAAACCTTCCCCAAAAGGGAGGAGAGGGACGACTTCGTCGCCATAGCCATCAAGGACGTTAAAGGCTTCTGGCGGACGGGTCGTGCAGCGGAGTCCCCCTCTCCTTGTGGGGAGAGTCCGGGGTGCGGGTGATTTCCTGTGCGATTGTGGGCCGCTTCAGTGCCCTTCGAAACCGATCAGCGTGCGCACCGGCACGCCCAGCGCCTCGAGCTTCCGGCGCCCGCCGAGATCCGGCAGGTCGATGACGAAGCAGGCGGCCACGATGTCGGCCCCCATCTGGCGCAGAAGCTTGGCGGCGGCTTCCGCCGTGCCGCCGGTTGCGATGAGATCGTCCACCAGGATCACCTTCTCGCCGGGCGTGATCGCGTCCTTGTGCATCTCCATCTCGTCGATGCCGTATTCCAGGCTGTAGGCAATGCGCACGGTGTCGTGCGGCAGCTTGCCCTTCTTGCGAATCGGCACGAAGCCCGACGAGAGCTGGTGCGCGATCGCCCCGCCGAGGATGAAGCCGCGCGCCTCGATGCCGGCGATCTTGTCTATCTTGGAGCCGGCAAAGGGATGCACCAGCTCGTCGATCGCGCGGCGGAAGGCCTGCGCATTGCCGAGCAGCGTGGTGATGTCGCGGAACATGACGCCGGGCCGCGGATAGTCGGGAATGTTCCGGATCGAGGAACGCAGCATTTCTTCGAGTGACGGCTTCATAGTCAGGTTTCCCGTGGTCGCCGGAAGCAGGGCGAGAACCGCTCGCGGCGTGGATAAGCGTCTCGCCGGAATGGCGAAGGGTTACATGGGCGGCGCGGGAACGGCCGGCATCTTGCGAACGCCGCGACCTGTTCCGTCCCCCACCGTTTTGCAGCGATATGCGCCAAAAGAAAAGGGCGCCGAGGCGCCCTTTTCGACAATCCGCCGGGGCGGAACCCTGTCAGTGGGCGACGTTCGCCCACACCTTGCGCTTGGTGAGGTAGATGAGCGCGCCGAACAGCAGCACGAAGACCATGACGCGGAAGCCGGTCTGCTTGCGTGCTTCCAGATGCGGCTCGGCGGCCCACATCAGGAACGCGGCGACGTCGCGCGAATACTGGTCGACCGTCTCGGGCGAACCATCGTCATAGGTCACCTGGCCATCCGAAATCGGCTTGGCCATGGCCAGCGACTTGCCGGCCATGAAGAACGGGTTGTAGTGCGTGCCCTCGGGAATCTGCATGCCCGCCGGCGGCTCGTGGTCGTAGCCCGTGATCAGCGCGTGGATGTAGTCCGGACCGGCTTCGGCATACTGGGTGAAGATGTCGAAGATGAAGGTCGGGAAGCCGCGCTCCACGGCGCGCGCCTTGGCCAGCAGCGACATGTCGGGCGGGGCCGCGCCGTTGTTGGCGGCAGCGGCGGCGGCCTCGTTCGGGAACGGCGGCGGGAAGTGGTCGTTCGGGGTGGCCTTGCGGGTGAACATCTCGCCATCCGCGTTCGGGCCGTCCTGCACTTCATATTCGGCTGCGAAGGCCTTCACCTGCGCTTCCGAATAGCCGAGGTCCTGCAGCGAGCGGAACGCCACGAGGTTCATCGAATGGCAGGCCGAGCACACTTCCTTGTAGACCTTCAGGCCGCGCTGGAGCTGGGCCTTGTCATAGGTGCCGAAGGGGCCGGCGAAGCTCCACTTCTCCTGCTCCGGCTTCATGATCGGGAAGTGGGTCGGCTCCGCCGCGTTGTGCTCCTCTTCCGCGGCCGTGGCGGCGCCGAGAGCGCCGGCCATGACCAGACCGAAAGCTGCCAATCCGTTGAGAATCTTTTTCATCTGGATATTCCTCTCAAGATTCTCGCTTAGCCTTTGACTTCCGGCGATGCAGCAGCACCGGCGGGGTGAACCGACGCACCAGCCTTGTTCTTTTCCAGCACGGCTTCGGTGATCGAGTTCGGCATGCGCCGCGGGGTCTCGATCAGGCCGAGCACCGGCATGATGATGAGGAAGAAGGCGAAGTAGTACAGCGTGGCGAACTGGGCCATCATCACGTAGGAGCCTTCCGCCGGCCGCGAACCGAGCCAGCCCAGGAAGATCACGTTGGCGACGAAGAGCCAGAAGAACAGCTTGTACCAGGGGCGGTAGACGGCCGAGCGAACCTTCGACGTATCGAGCCACGGCACGAAGAACAGCACCGCGATCGAGCCGAACATCGCGATCACGCCACCGAGCTTGGAATCGATCGGCCCGATGTTGAAGGTGATGGCGCGCAGGATCGCGTAGAACGGCAGATAGTACCATTCGGGAACGATGTGCGCCGGCGTCTTCAGCGAGTTGGCCTCGATGTAGTTGTCCGGATGGCCGAGGAAGTTCGGGATATAGAAGATGAAGTAGGCGAACACGAAGGCGAACACGATCATGCCGAACGCGTCCTTGATGGTCGCATAGGGCGTGAAGGCGACGACGTCGGTCTTCGACTTCACTTCGATGCCGGTCGGGTTGGTCTGGCCGACGACATGCAGCGCCCAGACGTGCAGCACCACGACGCCCGCGATCATGAACGGCAGCAGGTAGTGCAGCGCGAAGAAGCGGTTCAGCGTCGGGTTGTCCACGGCAAAGCCGCCGAGCAGGAGCTGCTGGATCCAGTCGCCCACCAGCGGAATGGCGGTGAAGAAGCCGGTGATGACGGTCGCGCCCCAGAAGCTCATCTGGCCCCACGGCAGCACATAGCCCATGAAGCCGGTGGCCATCATGAGCAGATAGATGATGCAGCCCAGGATCCACAGCAGCTCGCGCGGCGCCTTGTAGGAGCCGTAATAGAGACCGCGCATGATATGGACATAGACGGCAATGAAGAAGAACGATGCGCCGTTGGCATGCATGTAGCGCAGCAGCCAGCCGGAATTGACGTCGCGCATGATCTTCTCGACCGAATGGAAGGCCAGCGTGGTGTCGGAGACATAGTGCATGGCCAGCACGATGCCGGTGATGATCTGCGCCACCAGCATCAAGGAGAGAATGCCGCCGAACGTATAGGCATAGTTCAGGTTGCGCGGCACGGGATAGGCCACGAAGGAATCGTAGACGAGGCGCGGCAAGGGCATGCGCGCATCCATCCAGCGTCCGAGGCCTGTCTTGGGCGTATAGGTCGAGTGTCCACCGCTCATGGAAATAAGTCCCCTCTGCCTCAGCCGATCCGGATGGTGGTGTCGGAAATGAATGAAAATACCGGGATCGCCATGTTCTCGGGCGCCGGTCCTTTGCGAATGCGGCCGGCGGTGTCGTAGACCGAGCCGTGGCACGGGCAGAACCAGCCGCCGAACTCGCCCTGCTCACCGAGCGGCACGCAGCCCAGATGGGTGCACACGCCGATCATGACGAGCCAGTTCTCCTTGCCCTCGCCGGCGGAGCGATCCATGTCGGTCGCCTGCGCGTCGCTGGGCAGGTTGGCGTTGCGGGCCACGGGGTCCTTCAGCTCCGCCATCGGCACGTCCTGCGCCGACTTGATTTCTTCCGGCGTGCGGTTGCGGATGAACACCGGCTTGCCACGCCATTTGACCGTCAAAGACATGCCCGGCGTCAGCGACGAGACATCGACCTCGATCGACGACGCGGCCAGCGTCGAAGCATCGGGGCGCATCTGGTCGATGAAGGGCCAGGCGACAGCCGCCGCGCCCACGACACCGGCCATGCCGGTCGCCACATAGAGAAAGTCACGACGGGTTGGGTCGATCGTATCGTTTGCGCTCACGGGATTATGATCCTTTCGCCTTACCCTCGCCGGCGGCCGAGCCTAGTCCCCGCTCATTTGTCGACGGCCCGGCCCGCATAGCGGAACAGGCTGACGAAATCCTCCGGCATTCGGGATCGGTTTATGCGTGAAGAACACGCTTGTCCAGACGGCACAACAAGGTCAGGGCAGATTGTCGCGGGGTTGGACACAACACCTGGGGAAAGCGGCGAAATAGCGGCCGCCCTCACTTCGCGCCCAGCCGGGCCAGCACTTCGCGCGGGATGTCGTACTCCCGGATCACGTCGTCATGCCTGCGCAGGCCGCACAGCTCGCGCTGGATGAAATAGGCATGCACCGATTCGGCCGCCGCCTTGAGCAGGACGAGCCGCTCCTCGGGCGCCCCGCGATGATCGCGCAGCTGCGCCAGCGCGGCCTCGGCGCGACGCCCGGCCCGCCCGAGCGCGATGGCCATCTCCTCCAGAAGCTCGCGCGCCAGGAGATCCTGCCCGCTTTGCCCCGGCGGCCGCAGCGTCATGGCCGGCCCTCCCCGCCGGCGGGGACCGGCGATGAAGGCACGCGGTTTCGGCCTGACCATCCTGCCCTCATGCCGGCCGCGTCGCCTCCTCGTTGAACAGGAAACCGCCGGACTGGCGCTTCCAGAGCCGCGCATAGAGCCCGTCGAGCGCCACGAGCTCGTCATGCGTGCCCTGCTCCACGATGCGCCCGCCCTCCAGCACCACCAGCCGGTCGAGCGCGGCGATGGTGGACAGGCGATGCGCGATGGCGATGACGGTCTTGTCCTGCATCAGAGCCTGGAGGTTTTCCTGGATCGCGGCTTCCGCATCCGAGTCGAGCGCGGAAGTCGCCTCGTCCAGCACCAATATAGGCGCATCCTTGAGGAAGACACGCGCGATCGCGATGCGCTGGCGCTGGCCGCCGGAAAGCTTCACGCCCCGCTCGCCGACGAAGGCGTCGTAGCCGGCGCGGCCGCGATTGTCGCGAAGCTGCAGGATGAAGTCATGCGCCTCGGCCTTCCTGGCCGCCGCGATCACCTCGGCGTCCGTGGCGTCGGGCCTGCCGAGCTTGATGTTGTCGCGCAGCGAGCGGTGGAACAGGGCGGTATCCTGGCTGACGACGCCGATATCGGCGCGCAGCGAATCCTGCGTGACCGTGGAGACGTCCTGCCCGTCGATGAGGATGCGGCCGCTTTCCATGTCGTAGAGCCGCAGCAGCAGGTTGACGAAGGTGGTCTTGCCCGCGCCGGACGGACCGACCAGCCCGACCTTCTCGCCCGGCCGCACCACAAGGTCGATGCCGTTCAGCACGCCGGAGCCCTTGCCGTAGTGGAACACCACGCGCTCGGCGCGGATTTCGCCGCCCGTCACCACGAGATCGGTCGCGCCCGGACGATCGACCAGCCCAAGCGGCTGCGAGATCAGCGCCTTGGAGTTCTCCAGCACGCCGAGGTTCCGCAATATGCCGTTGAGCTGCATCATCAGCCGGCCGAGCAGCATGTTGAGCCGCAGCACCAGGCTGAGCGTGAACGCCACCGCGCCGACCGTCACGGAGCCCTCCACCCAGAGATAGATGGCAAAGGCGGCGATGGCCGTGATCATCACGCCCGAAAGCGCCGTCAGCGCCATGCGCACGCCGGTGAGCCGGCGGGTGAAGGGGCGCAGCGCCCCGAGATAGATGTCGAAGCCGTTGCGGATATAGCGATCGTCGCCGTCGGCGGCGAACAGCTTCAGCGTCTGGATGTTGGAATAGGAATCGACGATGCGCCCGTTGATCATCGAGCCCGCCTCCGCCGTCGCTTCCGCATGACGGCGGATCGAGGGCAGGTAGCGGCGCGCGAGCAGGCCGAAGGCGACGATCCAGATCACCACCAGCCCCGCCAGCCGCAGGTCCAGCCCCGCCACCAGCGCCAGCGTCGTGACCGTATAGACGACCATGAACCAGACCACCTCGATGAAGCTCTCCATCAGGTCGCCGGTCGCCTGCCCCGCCTGCCACACCTTGGTGGCGATGCGGCCGGCGAAATCGTTCTGGAAGAAGGCGTAGGACTGGCGCGAGACGTGCCGGTGCGCCTGCCAGCGCACCAGATTGTAGAAGCCCGGCGTGATCGTCTGCTCGTCGACCAGCGCCGACAATGCCACGACCACCGTGCGCAGGATCAGCACCGTGGCCGCCATGAACAGCAACTCCGGGCCGGCCTGCTGCCAGAGCCCCGACCAGCTACGGTCGGCGGACGCGGTGTCGAGAATGTCGACCACACGCCCGACGAAGTAGAACAGCCCTGCCTCGACCAGCGGGGCGATGCCGCCGATGACGAGCATGGCGAAGAAGGCGAGCCTTGCCTGCCCGACATAGTGCCAGAGAAAGCCCGGCACCGTCGAAGGTGGTCGAAGATCGGCGGGTTCCTTGAAGGGGTTCACCCATTTTTCGAACACCTCGTAGACGGTACGCATTCTCATTCGGCGGCAATGTCCTTTCCGACCGTTGCGGTTTCGACCTCTTGCGGCAGGAAGCCGCCGGACTGGCGCGACCACAACTGGGCATAAAGCCCGCCGCGCGCCACAAGTTCCTCGTGCGAACCTTCCTCGATGATGCTGCCATTGTCCATCACCACGAGGCGATCCATCGCCGCGATGGTGGAAAGCCGGTGCGCGATCGCGATCACCGTCTTGCCCTCCATCAGCCGGTAGAGGTTTTCCTGAATGGCCGCCTCGACCTCCGAATCGAGCGCGGAGGTCGCTTCGTCCAGGATCAGGATCGGCGCATCCTTCAGCATCACGCGCGCGATGGCAATGCGCTGCCGCTGCCCGCCCGACAGCTTCACGCCGCGCTCGCCGACATGCGCGTCGAAGCCCGTGCGGCCCTTGGCATCGCTGAGCGTGGCGATGAAGTCGGCGGCGGAGGCGCGGCGCGCCGCTTCCAGCATCGCCGCGTCGCCCGCGTCGGGGCGGCCGTAGAGGATGTTCTCGCGCACCGAGCGATGCAGCAGCGAGGTATCCTGCGTGACCATGCCGATCTCGGCCCTGAGCGAATCCTGCGCCACCTGCGAGATGTCCTGCCCGTCGATGGTGATGCGGCCGCTTTCGAGGTCGTAGAAGCGCAGCAGCAGGTTGACCAGCGTGGACTTGCCCGCGCCGGAGCGCCCGACCAGCCCCACCTTCTCGCCGGGCCTGATCGTCAGCGACAGATTCTCGATGACGCCCCTGCCCTTGCCGTAGTGGAAGCCGATGCGGTCGAACTCGATCTCGCCCTTGCCGACGGCGAGATCGGGCGCGCCGGGCCTGTCCTCCACCAGCCGCGGCATCGAGATCGAGCCGATGCCGTCCTGCACCGTACCGATGTTCTCGAACAGGCCGGAGACCTCCCACATGATCCACTGCGACATGCCCGACAGCCGGAGCACCAGGCCGACCGCGACCGCCACCGCGCCGATCGACACGACCTCGCCGATCCACAGGCCGATCGAGAGCGCACCGACCGTCAGCAGCAGGAGCGAGTTGAGGGCATAGACGACGATGTAGAACTGCGTGATCAGCCTGCCCTGCGCATAGGCGGTCTGCATGAAGTCGCCCATGCCCTCGCGGGCATAGTCGGCCTCGCGCCGGGCATGCGAGAACAGCTTGACCGTCTGGATGTTGGTGTAGCTGTCGACGATGCGCCCGGTCATCAGCGAGCGGGCGTCGGCCTGCGCCGCCGCCACCTTGCCGAGACGCGGCACGAAGAACCGCAGCGCGACGAGATATGAGCCCAGCCACACCAGCAGCGGGGCCATCAGCCGCCAGTCGGCCGAGCCGACGATGACCAGCACGCCGAGGAAGTAGACGATGACGTAGTTCAGCACCTCGACGAACTTGATGACCGTCTCGCGCACCGCCAGCGCCGTCTGCATCAGCTTGGTGGCGATACGGCCGGCGAACTCGTCCTGGTAGAAGCTCATCGACTGGTTCAGCAGGTAGCGATGCACCTGCCAGCGGATGCGCATCGGATAGTTGCCGAACAGCGTCTGATAGGTGTTGAACGACGACAGCGCCACCGTCGCCGGCAAGGCGACGCCGACGACCAGCGCCATGCCGGCGAGCTTCCACCACTCGGTCGCAAGGAAGGTCTGGCGATCATGCGCCGACAGCCAGTCGACGATGTTGCCGAGGAAGCCGAACATCCAGACTTCCATGATGGCGATCAGCGCCATGGTGATCGCCGCGACCAGCACGAAGGGCCATGCGGGCCTGGTGAAATGCCAGCAGAACGCGACCAGCGTCCGTGGCGGCTCGACGGGTTTGTCCGCGGGAAACGGATCCAGTCTCTGTTCAAACCAGCGAAACATCGTTCATTCTTTCAAAAATCATGTCATGCGGCGCGCTTCAGCGCACGCTCTTGCAGGTCGCCGGGTCCGTCTTCACCGGTCTGGCTGGCACGGTTCGGAACAGCTCTCCCGGCGTCGTCAATGTAGGATGCCGGCGCACCGGTTCCCAACCCTTCGCACACGGCTCCTGACACGGTCGCGGCAGGAGCCGGCCGCCGCGTCGGCGGCCGGGCGACCTCGCCCAGCCAGTCGATCAGCCGCCGCATCGGTGAGCGATAGCCCGGATCGGGCCCGGCGCCCGACAGATCGATGTCGGGCAGGCGGCCGCGCCGGCGCCCTTCGGACGGCAGGTCCAGCGGCACGCGCGCGCCGATGGTCAGCGCCCAGGCGGCGAGCTTGCGCTCATGCAGGCCGGCGCCGGCCGACATGCGTGTCGGGTAGGGTGGTGGCTTATATGGGGGCCTGTGCCCCTTGGAAAACAACATCGCAAAATTCCTTCGGAAACGGAAAGATGAGTCCGGCGGAAGTCGAGACGATGCTGCTTTGAATTGTCAGGAAGTAAAAAGCGTCGAACCGAAACCGCCGTCAGGCCTTAGGGCCTCGGTGGAGCCAAAACATATGTACAGCCATGCTTTCCTCCCTCGGTTCGCGTTGACAATGCGCGCTCTATAGACCCTTTCAGCAGGGAAGACCATGCCGCCGAAGTAAATTTCCGTGACGGAAATGAACCAGTTGCCCGCCTGCAACAGATTAGCAGAGTAAGATATTGAACGAAGGCATCCGCATCGCGCTCTACCAGCCCGACATCGCCGGCAATACGGGCACCATACTGCGCATGGCCGCCTGCTTCGGGCTCGCCGTCGACATCATCGAGCCCGCCGGCTTCGATCTCTCCGACCGCAATCTGCGGCGCGCCGGCATGGACTATCTCGAAATGGCTGCCCTGACGCGTCATGTCGATTTCGCATCCTTCGACGCGTGGCGGGTCGCGGAAGGGCGCAGGCTGCTGCTCTTCACCACCAGAGCGGCCGTCCCCTACACCGAATTCAGCTATGCCGACGGCGACATAGTACTTTTTGGCCGCGAATCTGCGGGCGTACCCGACCATGTGCACGCGCGCGCCGACGCCCGGCTTCTCATTCCCATGCGCGGCGGCGGCCGCAGCCTGAACCTTGCGCTCAGCGCCGCTATGGCCGCTGGCGAGGCGATGCGGCAGCTCGGCTGACGCCGCCTCCTCCACCCCTGCGATCACGGCGAAACGCCCGACGCGGCGCCCTCGCCGCGTCACCCACCCGGCAATTCCCAGCCTGACAAACATGTTTCCGTCCTTCGGTTTGCGTGGCGAAGAACGACCTGATACAACCTCAACATTACTTGAGGTCAAGGAAGGGCGGGCGGAATATGGCCAGGGAGCTTTCGGTCGGCGAGGTCGCCAGACGCAGCGGCGTTGCCGTCTCGGCGCTGCATTTCTACGAGACCAAGGGGCTCATCCGCAGCCACCGCACCAGCGGCAACCAGCGGCGCTACGGTTCGGACGTGCTGCGCCGGGTCGCGGTCATCCGCGTCGCGCAGGAGGTGGGCATCCCGCTCGCCGACATCGCCGAGGCGCTCGCCTCGCTGCCGGACGGGCGCACGCCGACCCGCGCGGACTGGCGCATTCTTTCGGAAGGCTGGGCCGCCGACCTCGACCGCCGCATCCTGCAGCTTCAGAAGCTGCGCGACGGACTCACCGGCTGCATCGGCTGCGGATGCATGTCGCTGGAGCATTGCCCGCTGCACAATCCCGAAGACCGCCTCGGAACCGAAGGAGCCGGGCCGCGCCGGCTGCTGGTCGCGGCCGCGCGCAATGGCATCAATCGGAGGAAGGCAGCCGCCGGATCGTGAATTCGATGACGTCGCCGGGCCGTTCGAACCAGCTTTCGATGCTGGTCCAATAGGCCTGCTTCGGCCAGCGCTCGAACCATTCCTGCGCCTTGGCGCGTGCGTCCCGGCGCGGCAGCACGAAAGTTTCGCGCAGGAACCCGTCGCGCGGCATGCTCGCGCGGCGCGCGCGGCTTTCGTCCAGTTTCTTTTTCAGACCATCCAGTGGCGGTCTTGTCGGGGCACGCACGAGGAACTCCTTGACCCTGATCACCAAGAGATTAGGGATCACGCCGACAAAAAACGAGTCATTTGTGCATGTTGCCTCCTATAATGGATGGTCGGCACCGCCAGAATGAGTGGAAACCCCATGGAACGCCCCGAAATCCCCGCCGGCCTGCCCGCCGACATCGAAGACAAGAAGCAGCGCGCGCGCCTCTGGTTCGAGGAACTGCGCGACCGCATCTGTGCCGCCTTCGAACAGCTCGAGGACGAGGTTTCCGCCACCGAGGCCGCGGCGAAGGCGCCCGGCCGCTTCCAGCGCACGCCCTGGCAGCGCGAGGAAGGCAAGGGCGGCGGCGGCATCATGTCGATGATGCATGGCCGCGTCTTCGAGAAGGTGGGCGTGCACACCTCCACCGTCCATGGCGAATTCTCGCCGGAGTTCCGCAAGCAGATGCCGGGCGCCGAGGAAGACCCGAGCTTCTGGGCCAGCGGCATTTCGCTGATCGCGCATCCTTGGAACCCCAATGTTCCGGCCGTGCACATGAACACGCGCATGGTGGTGACCTCGCGCCAGTGGTTCGGCGGCGGCGCCGACCTCACTCCCGTTCTGGAGCGGCGGCGCACGCAGGAAGACCCGGACACGCAGGCCTTCCACAAGACCTTCGCCTTCACCTGCGGCAAGCACCCGGCGGTGGCCGACTATGCCAGGTTCAAGACCTGGTGCGACGAGTATTTTTATCTGCCACACCGCAACGAGGCGCGCGGCATCGGCGGCATCTTCTACGACTGGCTGCATTCGCCCGAGGAAAAGGGCGGCTGGGAGGCCGATTTCCGCTTCACGCAGGACGTCGGCCGTTCCTTCCTGGTCGTCTACCCGCATCTGGTGCGCAGGAACTTCAACACCGGCTGGTCCGAGGTCGACCGGGAAGAACAGCTCATCCGCCGTGGCCGCTATGTCGAGTTCAACCTGCTCTACGACCGCGGCACGATCTTCGGCCTGAAGACGGGCGGCAACGTCAACTCCATCCTGTCCAGCATGCCGCCGGCGGTGAAATGGCCGTGAAGGGATACGCGGGAAGCGTATGAACTCCTTGCCGATGGTACGCTACAAGCGTACCATGCGGGTCGGCTGGCGGGTTGCTGATGAAACTATCGTCCGATCCGGCGAAAGATGAGAGAATCCGGATCGAGCGCGGCTTTTCGCTTGCGCTCGGCGCCGAGAGGGTATCCGCAACCAGATCACGCTGAAATTGGATGACCGCCGCGACTACGGCGAAGAGCGGCTGATTTCGTTCGGATATGTGAAGGAACGCCTTTTCGTCTGCGTCTACACGGTCCGGGGCGACACCTTGCACATAATCTCGCTGCGCAAGGCGAATGACGGGGAGATCGAAATATGGCCGAAGATCCTGACTTCGAAGACAACCCCGAATGGGATGAAACCAACACCCGCGCTCCCGATCCCGCTGCCAAGCTGAAGGCGGCGCGTGCAGCCCTGCTGATGAGCCAGAGCGACTTTGCCAAGCTGCTCGGCATCCCGCTTGCCACTTTGCGGAATTGGGAACAGCGCAGAACCCGGCCCGACGCGGTCGCTAACACGCTGATAGATTTGATCTCGGATGATCCGCGCGAAATGCGCTTGCGCATGCAGCGGCGAAGTGCAGCCTGACCCAAGGCCAAATTTCAGCCTCATTCCCTAGATTGTTGGTTAACTTTTAGCTGACAGTGTCTGGATATGGCTAAGAGAGCATTAATCGGCACCCTCACCTTCTGCGTGTTTTTCGGTGTAGCTGGCGCGGCAAACGCCCGCGACCTTTCCGACTGCGAGCGCAACGGCTCCCAGGCGCGGCTGGCTGCCTCAGCGACGAAAACGGAACAACAGCCCGTGGCCAAGACACCCGCTCGCGACTGCCCCGACCTGTCGGCCGACGCCGGGGCCGGCACCTCCGCCCGGTCCGCCACCGCCACCGCGGTTCCCATGCCCCAGGCTCCGGCGTCCAGCGCCCTGCCCGCGGAAGTCGGCGCCAGCTCGGTCATCCATGCCAAGGACTTCACCGTCCTCGTCAAGCGGCCGGAAAACGCCACCGGCGAGACGCTGGTCTTGCTGCATGGCTCCGGCGGCGACGAGACCACGCTGATGTCGCTCGCCTCGCGCATCGCGCCGCGCGCGGTGCTGATGGGCATACGCGGCCGCGTCGTGCAGGACGGGAAGAAGCGCTGGTACAAGCGCATCACGCCCACCAGGTTCGACCAGAACGACATTCGCGGCGAGGCCAACGCATTCGCCAGCTTTCTGCACGGCATGGTCAAGCGGCGGATGCTCGACCTCGATCACACCACCTTCCTCGGCTATTCGAACGGCGCCAACCTGCTGGCCGCGCTTTCCGTCCTGCACCCGGGCCTCATCGAGCGCGCCATCCTGCTGCGGCCGATGTCGGTGCTAGACAAGGTGCCGGACGTCAGCCTGTCGGGCACGCGCTTCCTGATCGTCGCGGGGGATACGGACCAGACCTATGCGCCGCTTGCTCCGGCGCTGGAAGCCATGCTGCGCGACCATGGCGCGCGGCTGGACATACGCAGCATCAAGGCCAATCACGGCCTGGGCGACGAAGACGCCAAAATCGCCGGCGAATGGCTGGCGCGCTCGACAGCCGTGTCGCTGAACTGACCTGACGCCGGGAACCGGCCGCCGACGCCGTCGCGTCGGGCGCACGGCAAAATCCGCAGCTTATGCCAGCAACATGGCTGGCCACCCCGTCGGGTGTGGCCAGCCATGTCTGCATTGCCTTGCTTACGGGAACCGCTCAGTCGCTGGTGTTCGACTGGTGGTGGTGATGATGATGGTGGTGGTGATGGCCGCTTCCGCCTGTAACGCGGGTATTGCCATTGCCGTTGTTGTTGCCGTTGTTCGCGCCCGAATTGTTGTTGCCGTTGTTGCCACCGTTGTTCGAGCCCGAATTGTTGTTTCCGTTTCCGTTTCCGTTGTTGTTTCCGCTGTTGCTGCCACCATTCCCGTTGCCGTTGCCGTCGCCGGAATTGTGGTTGCCGTTGTTGTTTCCATTCCCGGAACCGGAATTGCTGTTTCCGTTGTTGTTCCCGTTGTTGCTACCGCTGTTGTTGTTGCCGTTGCCGTTGCCGTTGTTGTTGCCGGAATTGCCGTTGCCGTTGCCGTTTCCGTTGTTCGAACCGGCACTCTGGCCGCCACCGCCGCCGCCATTGCCACCGGCATAGGCACCGTCAACAACAAAAGTGGCCATCGCAAGAACTGCAACCGATGCAAGGAGAAGCTTTTTCACGTCATATTCCTTTCTTTGATACGAGATCGACAAGAAGAGATCAGACGACCGGATTTCAGCCATCCACTGCCACGAGACACAAACTCGCAGGAGTCCAATTTTTATTATTGATTTACTATTTACAATTCGGGGATTGTACTGACCCCAAGGGGGGATAAGCCCCCGCCCGCGGGAAGCTTTTCAGGCAGGAAAGGGAAAAACCTGACAGCGGCCTTCGGCGAGTTTCTATCGGGACATGGAGGTTCCAGACGGCGGAGCCGCATCTTGCGGGAGCGCCGGCCGCCCCTTTTTCGGGAAACCCGCCGCCGTCGTCCCGAAGGGGACGGGCGCAAGCCCGTTGCCGGGCAACGCGGACAAAAAATGTTCCACGACCGGAAAAGTGCGTTAGTATGGGACAATGGAAACGAAGGGAGAAAAGCCATGAAGGAATTTCACTGCGGCTCACTTGTCCCCGGCTGCGACTGGCACACCCGTGCCGAAGAGGAAGCGGAAGTCATGCGCCGTGCCGTCGAGCACATGCGCGAAACCCACGGCGAAACCATCATACGCGAGACGATGATCGAGGCGATCCGCTCGCGCATCGAGAAGGTTCGCGACGCCGCTTAGAGCATTTCCAGCAAAAGTGCGAAGCGGTTTTGCGTCCGCAAATGCGTAAAAACAACTAGACGGAGCGATTCCGCAAAACCCGGAACCGCTCTGGGCGGCACCTATCCCACGGTCTTGAGGCTTTCGGCGGCGCGTTCGAGCAACGCGTCGCGTTCGAGCACGAAGCCCGAATCCACCCAGGCATTTTCCAGCGCGCGCAGCATGTCGCCCACTTTCGGCCCCTTCGCGACGCCGAGTGCTGCAAGATCGCCGCCATTGACCGGAAACTCCGGCCGCCGCCACTTCTTTTGCGCGAAGGTCAGCAGGCGCGAATAGCCGCCGGCCTCGATCATCGCGCCGTCGTCCTGCGCCGCCTTGCCCCGCGCGGCGGCAAGCGCCAGCCTGAGCCGGTCGACGATGCCGTCCGGCGCGCCACGATAGAGCATTTTCGCGAACGCGCCCTCGGTCATGGCCGGTTCCGGCGTCGCGGAAAGCGCCCATTGCGCCAGCCGGTCCCCCTCGGCGCGCGACATGCGCAGCCGCTCGGCCATTGCGGTCATGCGCACCGCATCGGGCGGCACGATCGCCTCCAGCCGCAGCAGCGGATCGGCCGGCCAGCCGAGATCGGCTTCGGCGCGCGCCAGCGCGTGGATGGCGTCGATGCCCCACTTCTCGCTCTCGGGCAGGATGCGCGTCAGCACGCCGGCCTGCCGCATCCACAGCAGCGCCCGCGAAGGGTCTGGCGCGGCAAGCAGCTTCTTCAGCTCGCTCCACACACGCTCGGCCGACAGCCGGTCGAGCCCTTCCTTCAGCCGGGCGCAGGCCTTCAGCCCCTCGGCATCCGGCCGCCCCGCGCCATACCAGGCAAAGAAGCGGAAGAAGCGCAGGATGCGCAGGAAATCCTCGCGGATGCGCGCCTCCGCATCGCCGATGAAGCGCAGCGTGCGGCTTTCCAGATCGGCCAGCCCGCCGACCAGATCGACCACGCGGCCGTCGGCTTCGGCATAGAGCGCGTTGATGGTGAAGTCGCGCCGCTCCGCGTCCGCCTTCCAGTCGCGGCCGAAGCGCACCTTGGCGCGGCGGCCGTCCGTCTCGATATCGGCGCGCAGCGTCGTCACCTCGAACGGCCTGCCGTCCACGATCACCGTGATCGTGCCATGCTCCGCCCCGGTCGGCACCGCCTTGAAGCCGGCCGCTTCCGCGCGGCGCGCGGTTTCCTCGGGCAGCGTCGTCGTGGCGATGTCCACATCGGCCACCGGCGCGCCGAGCAGGGCATTGCGCACCGCCCCGCCGGCGATGCGCGCCTCCTCGCCATCGGCGTTGAGCGCGGCAAGCAGCTTCTGCAAGCCGGCATCGCCCAGCCATTCGGCCTTGCCGGCGATCGTCGCCTCTCCACTCATGCATAATACCTTTCATAGAGAGTGCGGATGATGCCGGCGGTGACGCCCCAGATACGCTGGCCGCCATAGGGCATGTCGTAATAGACCCATTTGCGGTCGCCCCAGATCCGGCTGCTCTGGTAGTGGTTGGCCGGGTCCATGAGGAAGCGCAGCGGCACTTCGAAGGCCACATCCACCTCTTGAGGATTGAGCGTCAGGTGGAAATCGGGCCGCACGACGCCGAGCACCGGCGCGATGCGATAGCCGCTGCCGGAGACATAATCCGGCATCCGGCCGATGATATCGATACGGTCGGAGTCGAGGCCGATCTCCTCCTGCGTCTCGCGCAGCGCGGCGAATTCCGGCGACGGGTCGGTGGCATCGATGCGCCCGCCGGGGAACGCCACCTGCCCGGAGTGATTGCGCAGCTTCTCCGTGCGTTTGGTGAGGATGACGCTCGCCTCCTCGCCATGGTCCACCACCGGCACCAGCACGGCGGCGGCACGCAGATTGTCGCGCCGGATCAGGTGGCTGAAGCCGGGATTGAAATAGTGGTCGCCATAGTCGTGGCCTGCATCCTCGGGATGCCCGTGCAGCACGCGCTCGCGAAAATCGCGCGCGGAAAAATGCGGTTGCGACAGCCGGTCCATGATCCTACGCGCTCAGCCGCCGCAGCTTCTCGGCCGGCATGATGGGAAAGACCGCGCCCCCGGAGCGCACCGCGAACATGGTCACGCCGTCGATCTCGATGTCCTCGCCATAGTCGACCAGCTCGTACATCACCGGCCGCGCCACCAGCGCCTCCAGCCGCCCGCGCACCAGCACATAGGGCTTCAGGCCCCCGGTGCCGTCCTCGTCCACGAAGCGCATGGGGTGGTCGGGTCCGGCCTCCACCACGTCGCCGACATTGGTGCGGAAGGTGATGACCTGGTCGTCGCCCGCGCCCGTCACCGTCATCTCGACGGCCACGAAGGGCGCATCCACCACGCGAATGCCCACCTTTTCCACCGGCGTCACCAGATAGGTCCTGCCGTCCGCGTCCTTGCGCAAGACGCTCGAAAAGAGCTGCACCAGCGGCATGCGGCCGATCGGCGTGCCGAGATAGAACCATGTTCCGTCCTGCCGGATCTCCATGTCGAGGTCGCCGCAGAAGTCCGGATTCCAGCGTTCCACCGGCGCGGCCCCCTTGCCGGCACGCGTCGCGCGCGCGATCATGGCCTGCAATCCGGCGGCATCGCGAACCGCGGTAAGCCTTTCTTTGGTATCCTGATTGTTCCGGGTCATCGTCACGAAATAGTCACTGTTGTTGCGCTTGTCAGCCGGGTCGGGTGATTTAAGTTCACTTGATTGGACTGCAAAAGAGCGAATCGTAATTGCCACCATCGGCGATATGATTGCCAGAAGCGAGGATCGAAGCGGCATGAGCGTAGTGATCAAGGACCCCTCGATCGGCGAAAAGGAAATGATCGCGGATGCCGAGAAGGCGTTGCACGATATTTCCAAGGTTCGCGACGGCATCGGCAGGGTTATTTTCGGCCAGGAAAGCGTCATCGAGCGCACGCTGGTTGCCCTGCTGGCCGGCGGCCATGCGCTGCTCGTGGGCGTTCCCGGCCTTGCCAAGACCAAGCTGGTGGAGACGCTCGGCGTGGTTCTCGGCATGGATTCGCGCCGCATCCAGTTCACGCCCGACCTGATGCCCTCCGATATCCTCGGCTCCGAGGTGATGGAGCAGGACGAGAGCGGCAAGCGCTCCTTCCGCTTCATTCCCGGCCCGATCTTCGCGCAATTGCTGATGGCCGACGAGATCAACCGCGCGAGCCCGCGCACGCAGTCGGCGCTGCTGCAATCCATGCAGGAATATCACGTCACCGTCGCCGGCCAGCGCTTCGACCTGCCCGCGCCCTTCCACGTGCTCGCGACGCAGAACCCGCTGGAGCAGGAAGGCACCTACCCGCTGCCGGAAGCCCAGCTCGACCGTTTCCTGATGCAGATCGACATCCTCTATCCCGACATCGATGCGGAGCGGCGCATCCTGCTCGAAACCACCGGCGTGGGCGAAGCACAGGCATCCAATGTGCTGTCGGCCTCCCGCCTGCAGGAGATTCAGCAGCTCATCCGCCGCATGCCGGTGCCCGAAAGCGTGGTCGAGGCGATCCTCGACCTCGTGCGCTCGGCCCGTCCGGGCCAGGGCAACGCCGAGACCGACAAGCATGTCGCCTGGGGTCCCGGCCCGCGGGCCAGCCAGGCGCTCACGCTCTGCGCCCGTGCCCGCGCGCTTTATGACGGCCGGCTCGCGCCGTCGATCGACGACATCAAGGCGCTCGCCGAGCCGGTCCTGCAACACCGCATGGCGCTCACCTTCGCCGCCCGCGCCGAAGGCATGAGCGTGCGCGACGTGGTGGCGCGGCTGGTGAAGGGAATCTGATGGCACGCATCGGCGCTGCCTCGCCTCCGGTCGGTACGAAGGACGCCCTTGCCCGCGCAAGGCAGCGTGCCTTTCTGGTGCCCGATCTGCTGATCGAGGCGCGCCGCGTGGTCAACACCGTCATCTCCGGCTGGCATGGCCGCCGCAAGCGCGGCATCGGCGAGAATTTCTGGCAGTTCCGCCCCTATGTCGAGGGCGAGAGCCTGTCGCGCATCGACTGGCGCCGCTCGGCCCGCGACGACCACATCTATGTGCGCGACCGTGAATGGGAGGCCGCCCACACCGTCTGGCTGTGGGCCGACCCGTCCGCCTCCATGCTCTACCAGTCGAATGCGGCGCGGGTTTCCAAGGAATCGCGCGCGCTGGTGCTCATCCTGGCGCTGGCCGAGCTTCTGTCGCGCGGCGGCGAGCGCATCGCCTGGCCGGGCCTCACCGACCCCTTCACGGCCCGCAACGGCGCGGAGCGGCTGGCGGCTCACCTCACCCATGCCGGTCCGCTGCCGGCGAGGCCCGATCTCACCGGCATCAGGCGCTTTTCCGACATCGTGATCGCCAGCGATTTCCTCGACCCCGTCGAGGAGACGATGGAATGGCTCGACACGCTCGCCCGGCGCGGCGCGCGCGCGCATCTGATCGAGGTCGCCGATCCGGCCGAGGAGAGCTTCCCCTATTCCGGCCGCACCGAGTTCAGCGATCCTGAAACCGGCGACAAGATCACCGCCGGCCGCGCCGAGCAGCTCGCCGGCGAATATCGCCGGCTCTACATCGCCCGCCGCGAGGAGCTTGCCGCTTGGTGCAAGCGGCTGGGCTGGAGCTATACGGTCAACCACACCGACCATCTGGCCTCCGAAGCGCTGGTGCAGGTGCACATGGCCATGAGCGCCGATAGCGGCTATGCCACGGGGGTGCGCGCATGAGCTGGCTGCCGCTCTCCTTCGGCTTCCCCGCCATCCTGTGGGGCCTGCTGGCGCTGCCGGTCATCTGGTGGCTGCTCAGGCTCACCCCGCCCAAGCCGCAGGCGGAGGTGTTTCCGCCGCTGAAGATTCTGGCGCGCGTGCTGAAGCGCGAGGAAACGCCCCGGCAAAGCCCGTGGTGGCTGACGCTGCTGCGCCTGCTGATGGCCGCGCTGGTCGTCATGGCGCTGGCCGAACCGATCTTCAACCCGCGCGAAAAGCTGCCGACGACGGGCAGCGCGCTGGCGCTGGTCATGGACAATGGCTGGGCCGCCTCGCCAGACTGGGATCGCCGCGTCGCCACCGCCGAGCGGCTGATCGACGACGCCGCGGCCGGCGGCGTGCCGATCCTGCTGGCCTTCACCGCCGAGAAGCCGAACGCCGACATCGGCCCCTTCAGCGCGGAAGCCGCGCGCGACAAGCTGCGCGCCACCCATCCGCGCCCGATCCCCACCGACCGCCCCGGCGTCTATGCCCGCGTAGCCGCAGCCCTCGATACGTTGCCGGGCGCAAGCCTGGCCGTGCTGGCCGATGGCCTCGCCGCGCAGGGCGACGATGCCGCCTTCAAGACGCTTCTCGGCAAGGGTCCGTCGAGCGTCGTCTGGGCGACGCCCGACAGGCTGGCGACCGTTGGCCTGACCAATGCCGAGAACCAGATCGACGGCTTCGCGCTCACCGCCGTCCGCCCGGCGAGCGATGCCGCTCCCCGTCAGGTCACCGCCGGCGCCTTCGACGACAAGGGCCGCCGCATCGCCGATGCGACGATCTCCTTCGGCCTGAACGAAACCAAAGGGACCGGGCTGATGAAGGTTCCCTTCGAGCTGCGCAACGACTTTTCCGCCATCGCCGTCGACGGCGAAAACCATGCCGGCGCCGTGCGCGTTCTGGACGAAAGCTCCAAGCGCCGCCGCGTCGGCCTCATCTCGCAATCCGAGGCGGATCAGGCGCAGCCGCTGCTTTCGCCGCTTTATTATATCCGCCGCGCGCTGGAGCCCTTCGCCGACCTGGTCGAGCCGCAGAGCCGCGATCTCGTCGATGCCATCCCGCAGCTTCTGGAGCAGAAGCCGGCGATGATCGTCATGGCCGATGTCGGCAACATCCCCGAGCCTGCCCACCAGAAGCTGGTGGAGTGGGTGAACAATGGCGGCATGCTGGTGCGTTTCGCGGGCTCGCGCCTCGCCGCCGCCGGCAATGACGATGATCTGCTGCCCGTGCGCCTGCGCACCGGCGAGCGGTCGCTGGGCGGCGCGCTGTCCTGGACCGAGCCGCAGCCGGTCACCGAATTCCCCAAGACCGGCCCGTTCTCCGATCTCGCCCCGCCCTCGGAGGTCACCGTCAGCCGGCAGGTGCTGGCCGAGCCCTCCGCCGACATCGTCGACCGCACCTGGGCCAACCTCGCCGACGGCACGCCGCTTGTCACCGGCGCAAAGCGCGAGAAAGGCACGCTCGTGCTCTTCCACACCGCCCCGCAGGCGACATGGTCCAACCTGCCGATCTCCGGCAGCTTCGTGGAGATGCTGCGCCGTCTGGTGCAGATGTCGCGCAATCAGGGCACCCTCGCCGCCGGCGCCGAAGGCCAGGTCGCCACGCTGGCGCCCTACCGCATGATCGCGGCCAACGGCACGCTGATGCCGCCACCCGCCGAGGCACGGCCGCTGACGGTCGGGCGCGGCCCCGTGCCCGTGACCATCGAGAACCCGCCCGGCCTCTATGGCAGCGAGGAAGGCGTGGTGGCGCACAACCTGCTCGGCGCCGATGCGACGCTTGCCCCGCTGGCCCGCCCGCAGATCGCCGCCCCTGTCACCGAGATGCGCTACGCCTTCGACGAATCCCGCGACCTGAAGGGCCCGCTCGTGGCCGCCGCGCTCATCCTCATGCTGCTCGACACGCTGGCCGTGTTCTGGCTGGGCGGCATGTTCGCCGGCCGCCGCAGCCGCGCCGCCGCGCGCGGCGCCGGTGCCGCCGCCGTGCTGCTGGCCGCTGGCGCACTATTCCTTGCCCTTGCCCCGCATGCGCAAGCCGACGATTCCAGGCCGGGCGACGAAGCCGCCATCCAGGCCGTGTCGAAGACCCGCCTTGCCTATGTCATCACCGGCGATTCCTCGGTCGATGCCGTCAGCCGCGCCGGGCTGGAGGGCCTGACGCGCTTCCTGGTCGACAAGACCGCGCTCGAGCCGGGCGAGCCGGCGGGCGTGGATATTTCCCGCGACGAGCTCGCCTTCTACCCGATCATTTACTGGCCGATCGACCCCAAGGCGGCCATGCCCTCGCAGGAGGCCATCGGCCGCATCGATGCCTATATGCAGCAGGGCGGCACGGTGCTGTTCGACACGCGCGACCAGTATGCCAACGGCATCGGCGCGGATTCGACCAGCCCGGCGACCGAGCGGCTGCGTGACATCCTCTCCAACCTCAACGTGCCGCCGCTGGAGCCCGTGCCGGCCGACCACGTGCTGACGAAATCCTTCTACATCCTCCCCGAGTTTCCCGGCCGCTTCAACGGCAGCCCGCTCTGGGTCGAGGCCTCGCTGGACGCCAACAACGCCGAGCACCGCCCGGTGCGCACCGGCGACGGCGTCACCCCGATCATGATCACCGCCAACGACTTCGCCGGCGCCTGGGCCATCGACGCCAGCGGCAACCCGATGTTCCCCACCGTGCCGTCCGATCCGACGCAGCGCCTGCTGGCCTATCGCGCCGGCGTCAACATCGTCATGTACATGCTGACGGGCAACTACAAGTCCGACCAGGTGCACGTGCCCGCCCTGCTCGAAAGGTTGGGGCAGTAGCATGAACAGCTGGTCGCTTTCCTTCGAACCCCTGCTGAGCTGGCAGCTTCTGGCGCTCATCCTCGTGCCGCTGGCATTGCTGGCGCTCGCCGGTCTGCTGTTCCGCCGGCGCGGCGCGGCGCTGCGGCTGGCCGCGCTGGTCGCCCTGGCCGCCGCCCTCTTCAACCCCGTGCTGCTGGACGAGAACCGCGAGCCGCTGCAAAGCGTCGTGGCGCTGGTCGTGGACCGCAGCGCCAGCCAGGACATCGGCGACCGCACCGCCCAGACCAACGAGGCGCTGGCCTCGCTGCAGGAAAAGCTGGCGCATCTCAAGCAGTTCGAGGTGCGCGTGGTGGAGGCCGGCAAGGCCGACGCCGCCGACGAGCGCACCGAAACCCGCCTGTTCTCGGCGCTGGACGGCGCTTTCCGCGACGTGCCGCCCTCGCGCATCGGCGGCGCGATCATGATTACAGACGGCGAAGTGCATGACGTGCCGGCCGGCGCGCCGGGCTTCCATGCGCCGCTTCATGCCCTGATCACCGGCCATGAGGGCGAGAAGGACCGCCGCATCCGCTTCGAAAAGGCCCCGCGCTTCGGCATCGTCGGCAAGCCGCTGGACATGACCTACCGCGTCATCACCTCGGGCGGCGAAACCGGGCAGGTGGATGTGCGCGTCTCGGTCAACGGCCAGCAGGTTTCGGTCGAGCGCGCCGTCATCGGCAAGGAAATGCCCTTGCGCATCACCGTTCCCACCGCCGGCCGCAACATCGTCGAAATCGCCGTCGACCATGAGGATGGCGAGATCACCGACATCAACAATCGCTCGGTCGCGCTGGTCGACGGCATCCGCGAGAACCTGCGCGTGCTTCTGGTCTCCGGCGAGCCGCATGCCGGCGAGCGCACCTGGCGCAACCTCTTGAAATCCGACGCCTCGGTCGATCTGGTGCATTTCACCATCCTGCGCCCGCCCGAAAAGCAGGACGGCACGCCGATCAACGAACTCTCGCTCATCGCCTTCCCGACGCGCGAGCTGTTCGTCGACAAGATCAACGAGTTCGACCTCATCATCTTCGACCGCTACCAGCACCGCGACGTGCTGCCGATCCTCTATTACGACTACATCGCCGAATATGTCGAAAAGGGCGGCGCGCTCCTGATCGCCGCCGGTCCCGAATATGCCGGACCGCAGTCCATCGCGCGCACGCCGCTGTTGCCGGCGCTGCCGGCCATGCCCACCGGCGAAGTGATAGAAAAGGGCTTTTATCCGCGCCTCACCGACCTCGGCAAACGCCACCCGGTCACGCGCGGGCTGGAAGGCTCGACCAGCGAACCGCCGCATTGGAGCCGCTGGTTCCGCACCATCGGCGTCGAGCATCCCGAGGGCGAGGTCGTCATGAAGGGTGCCGACGACCGGCCGCTGCTGGTGCTCGACCACAAGGGCGAAGGCCGCGTCGGCATGTTCCTGTCCGATCAGGGCTGGCTGTGGGCGCGCGGCTACGAAGGCGGCGGCCCCCACGTTGCGCTCTATCGGCGCATCGCCCATTGGCTGATGAAGGAACCGGAGCTGGAGGAAGAGCGCCTGACCGCCGATGGCCGCGGCATGACGCTGGAAGTCCGCCGCCAGACCATGAGCGACAATCCCGGCAATGCGCAGGTCATCACGCCCTCCGGCAAGGCGATGACGGTGCCGCTCGCGCAGACCGAGCCCGGCATCTTCTCCGGCAGCGCGGTCACCAAGGAGATCGGCCTCTATCAGGTCGCCAACGGCAATCTGAGCACGCTCGCCCATATCGGCCCCATCAACGCGCCCGAATTCGGCGACATGGTTTCGACCGAGACCGTCCTGAAACCCTACGCCGAGAAAACCGGAGGCAGCGTGCGCCGCCTCGCCTCGGCCGGCGGCATCAGCGTGCCCAGCATCGTGCCGGTGCGCGGCAATGCCGATGCGTCGGGCCGCGACTGGGTCGGCCTGAAGACGACCAATGACAGCGTGCTGAAATCGGTCAGCCGCGTGCCGCTGTTCGGCGGCTTCTTCGGCCTCGGCCTGCTTTTGATGGCGCTGGGCGCCATGTGGTATCGCGAGGGACGGTAGCGAGCTTCCGGTTTCCGGCCCCTGCAGGCGCGGCCGGATTTCATGACAACTGCTTCCACCTGACACCCCTAACCCCTCTCACAAGGGGATGGCTATCACATCTGGACTTCGACCCCCACTCCGTCGCGCTTCGCGCGCCACCTCTCCCCCGATCGACGGGGGAGAGGAAATGCCGTCCGCGAGCCTGGCGCTCTTCCTCTCCCCTTTTGAGGTGAGAGGTGCCGAGCCCCCGGGTCTTGCCGAAGGCAAGCCCGAGGACAGGCGCCGCGAGGCGGAGTGGGGGTAGGTCGCGCCATAAGCGATCGCCCTGCCCACAGGGGGGGGACGATTTCGTCGGCGAAACCGGCAAAACGGCGAAGATTTGTGCCGGGCGGTCGTGCAGCAAGGTTCCCCTCCCCTTGTGGGGAGGGGTTAGGGGTGGGGGTATTGCAGTGCGATTGCCTCCACACAGCGGAGGAAAGGTGTCGAGGGGCGCAGCACGCGACCGAGAGAGGAGCAAACCAGCCCCTGCGGCCGGCATCAAAGCCACCGCTTCAGAACGGAATGCTCAGCTCCGCACGCGCCACGGCCGTGAACGCCTTGTCGCTGCCATAGCCCGCCTCGACGGTGCCGTGGAACTGCGTCCGCCCCGTGGTGACGAAGTTGAAATCCGCGCCGGCAAAGCCGCGGATCACGCCCTTGTTGCCGGCCGGCGTGAAGACGATGTCCTGCCCGAGCAGCGTTGCCGAAACCCTGCCGCCGCTGTTGGCGATGCCGTCGATGCCGGCGCGCAGCGTCGTCGACCACACGCCGTTTTCAGCCTCCATCGGCGTCAGCGGCAGCGCGATCTGGCCGCGCGCCTCGAATATATGCACATCACGCGACCGCACGCTCAGCGCATCCGACCCGCCGGTTTCCGAATAGCCGTCGAGGAACAGGCCGGCATAGCGCAGCCGCAGGCTCGGAATGACGATCGTGTCGCCCATGGCCATGTGCGTGCCGAACGTCACCGCCGGGCTGACGAAGACGCCGTCTGATTTCGCATGCGCCGTCTCGATGCCCCCGACGACCATGTTGTTGGCGATGCGGCGGTCGCTGTCCTGCCGCAGCGAGCCGACGGAAACGGACAGGTCCGCGAAGTTCAGCCCCGCCGCGTAGCCGAGATAGCCGCCGCCGAAGAAGCTGCGATGGTCGATGTCCTGCGCCGAGCCGTCGACCCGCACCGAGCCGCCCGACGCGCCCAGGAAGACGCCGCCGCGCCAATAGTCGGAAAGATCCGTATCGACGCCGATCAGCACGCCGCCGAGCGAATGGTGGAAGCCGACACCGCCGTCCGAGCCGTCCTGCTTGCGATAGCCGCCGATGGCCGTTGCCCAGAATGCGGGGCCGAGCCCGGTCGAGGCCGAACCGCCCTCGCCTATACCCGCGCCATGGTTGCCGCGCAGGTCGAGCGCCACGCCGCCCGTTCCGTCCCGCGTTGCCGCCAGCCTGTCCTCGATGGCGCCGGCGATGTTGCCGGTCAGGTCAGTCACCACTGCGCGGGCGCCGCCAAAGCCGGCGGGATCGAGAACCGCGACCGTCGAGCCGTCGACGACAAAGGGCTGTCCGCCGGTCAGGATCGTCTCGGGGAAATTGCCGGAGAAGGTCATCACCGCGTTCAGGCCGGACCCGAAGGAGACCGTGTTGCCGGCGCCCAGAAAGCCGATCTCGCCCTGAATGGCCGTGCCGGCAAGCAGGGTGAGCCGCGCATCGTCGCCGCCGAAGCCGATGGCGATGCTGTCGCTGAGCAGCGTTCCGGAATTGGTTACGCTGGCATGGTCCCCCGCAGCCAGGATGCCGCTTGCACCGGCGCCGCTGGCGACGATCCGGCCGCTGTTCCTCACGCTCAGATTGTCTCCCGACCCTCCGTTGACGGCCGCGGCGCCGTCGCCGGAAACGTCGATGGAGCCGCTGTTGGCGATATGCGCATCGGCCCCGTCGACCAGCACGCCGGTGACGCCGCTGCCGCTGGCCCTGATCGAGCCGCCATTCGAAATGGAAAAGCCGTTCCCGGCCGCCAGAACGCCGCTGCTGCCGTCGCCATTGACGGAGATCGAACCGCTCGTCGTAACCGACACGCCGTTTGCGCCATCCACCAATATGCCGAAAGACGCCAGCCCATCGGCATTGATCGCGCCGGTATTCTTCACCTGCGTGCCCGCGCCCTGAATTTCGATGCCGACTGAAGTGTCGCCTGTGGTGGTCAGCTTGCCGCTGTTGGTGATGCTCGCATCGGCGCCGATCGAGCTGATCGCCATGGCGCTGGCACCGCTGACGGCGATCGAGCCGCTGTTGGTCAGCTTCGCGCCCGCGCCCTGAACGGCCGCGCCGAAGGCTTTAGCGCCGCTCGCGCTGATCGTGCCGGAATTGTCGAGTTGCGCGCCGTCGCCGAGCATCAGCATGCCGAAGGAACCCGGGCCGCCTGTTGTAATCGTTCCCGTATTGGTCGCTTTCGCGTCCTGCCCGATCGACAAAATCCCGGCGATCCCATCGTTCGTCGCCTCGATCCGCCCGTCATTGGCGATGACGGCGGCGGCACCCGAACTGAAGATGCCGACGGAGTCCGCACCGGTTGCGCGCAACAGGCCATTGTTGGTTATGCGCGCCTTGTCGCCTTCACTGGAAACGGTAACGCCGCCATCGCCGGTGGTGGCGATCGTGCCGTCATTGCTCAGCGTCTGGTTGCCGTTCAGCATCCGGACGCCCATGCCGCCCGGGGTCGCCGTGCTGATCGTACCGCCTTTGGCCACCTTGCCGGTGTCGCCGGCATCGTTCATCGTCTGCGGGCCGGCCGTCTGTCCCGGCGAGATGCTGAAGCTCTGGGAAAAAGCGGGAAAGGATGCCAGCGCCGTCGCCGCAAGCAGCGAAAAGGCCGCCGACCGTCTCCCCACACGCAATGCACGTTCCATGTCGCCCCTCGCGTAATACGCGCCGCATTGCCTTTACTGTGTTGATTCTGCCTTTATTTGAGGCGTTCTGGCAAGCACTTCGGTACTTTGCTTCGCAATGACGCCGCCCGAAAACGAGAATTTGGGCGGCGGCGTTCCATTTCGGCAACTTTTACACCGGCCTGCCTTGCCTTATGGTCAGGTGGTTTTCGCCATCCAGCCCGCCACGCCGGCGACTGCCGCATCGAGATTGGCTTCCAGCGTCAGCGGCTTGCGCGGCTTGAATTCGTGGTCGCCATCTTCCAGCCAGAGCATGGAAATCCGGTGCGACAGCAGGAAGCCGGAGACCTCCTCCTCCGTGCCGAACGGATCGCGGGTGCCCTGGCAGATCAGCGCATGCGCCACCAGCCGCCGCAAATGGGCGGTGCGAAGCTGCGCGGGCTTGCCCGGCGGGTGGAACGGATATCCGAAGCAAACCAGCCCCGAAATCCTGCCCTGGCCGAACAGGTCGTCGGCCACCATGCTCGCCACACGCCCGCCCATCGACTTGCCGCCGACGAACAATCCCCGCGTCGGCCCGAGCGCATCGACCGCATCGCGATATTCGCCGAGCAGCGTTTCGGCGCGCGGGGGCGGCCTGCGCTGGCCGGAACGTCGCGCGGCCATGTAGCCGAATTCGAACCGGACGACCCGGATATCGTGCCCGGCAAGCTTGTCGGAAACCACGTTCATCCACGCCGAATCCATCGGCGCTCCCGCGCCGTGCGCCAACAGAAGGGTGAAGCGGGCATCCTCGGGTCCCGTGAACAGCAGGTCCGGCATCAGCAGCTCCCGGACCGGCACGCCGGAAGGTCGGGCCGGCCTTGCCCCATCACCGCCTCAGCACCGCCGACAGCACGTCGCGAATGCCGATCGCGCCGACGAAGCGCGACTGCTCGTCGAACAGCGCCACCGGCGAGGTCTGCGAGCGGTGCATGGCCAGCATCACCGTCTTCAGGGATGTTCCCGGCCGTGCCCAGAACACGCGCGGCGCATCGGGCGGCAGCGATTCCACCTCGTCGCAGGAGAGCCAGATGGCCGGCTGCCCGTTGCGCTCGGCGGCGGCCACCAGCCCGTCGGAATCGATCTTGAAGCGCGTGGTCTGGCGCCGGTCCAGCCACAGCCAGCCGTCCTCGCCCGCGCTTTCCAGGTCGCGGCGGTCGCGCATCACGTTCCACGCCGTCAGCACCGAAAGCGGGTTCACGTTGGAGATGAACTCGCGCACATAGTCGTTGGCGGGCCGAAGCACGATGTCTTCCGGCGCGCCCGTCTGCACGATGCGCCCGCCTTCCATGATGGAGATGTGGCTGCCGATCTTCAGCGCCTCCTCCAGATCGTGGCTGACGAAGATGATCGTCTTCTTCAGCGTGTCCTGAAGCTGCAGCAGCTCGTCCTGCAGCTTGGTGCGGATCAGCGGATCGAGTGCCGAGAACGGCTCATCCATCAGCAGGATCGGCGCTTCGGTCGCGAAGGCGCGCGCGAGCCCCACGCGCTGCTGCATGCCGCCGGAAAGCTCATGCGCATATTTCTTCGCCCACTGGTCGAGGCCCACCAGCGCCAGCTGCCTGCGCACCCGCTCCTTGCGCTCGGCTTCCGGCACGCCGGAAAGCTCCAGCCCGAATCCGACATTTTCTTCCACCGTGCGCCACGGCAGAAGGCCGAACTGCTGGAACACCATGGCCACCCGCGTCTGGCGGATGTGGCGCAGCGTGCCGGTGTCGCAGCTTGCGACATCCACCTGCCTGCCGCCGTCCTTGACCATGACGGTGCCGCGCGCCGGCACGTTGAGCCGGTTGACCGCGCGCAGCAGCGTGGACTTGCCCGAGCCGGAAAGCCCCATCAGCACGGAAATCTCGCCCTCGTTGACGGTCAGGTTGCAATCGGCGCATCCCAGCACCGCGCCCGTCCTTTCGAGGATTTCGGCGCGCGTCGCCCCTTGGTCGATCAGCGCCAGCGCCTCCTTCTGGGCGGCGCCGAAGACGATGTCGACATTCCTGAAATCGACGGCGGCGTTCATTTGGCGGCTCCGTTGCCGATGCGGCTCATGCGGTCGAGAATGATGGCGAGGATGACGATGGCGAGCCCCGCCTCCAGCCCGAGCGGAATGTTGACCGAGTTCAGCGCCCGCACCACCGGCTTGCCGAGGCCGTTGGCGCCGATGAGCGCGGCGATCACCACCATCGACAGCGACAGCATGATGCACTGGGTCAGCCCCGCCATGATGGTGGGCAGCGCCGCCGGCAGCTCCACCTTCCACAGAAGCTGGCGCCTGGTGGCGCCGAAGGCCTCGCCAGCCTCGATCATCGGCGTGGGCACGGAGGTGATGCCGAGATAGGTGAGCCGGATCGGCGCGGGTGCCGCGAAGATGACGGTGACGATGAGGCCCGGCGCGATGCCGAGGCCGAACAGGATCAGCACCGGAATGAGATAGACGAAGGTCGGCATCGTCTGCATCAGGTCGAGGATCGGCTGCAGGATGCGGTAGCCGCGCTCGCTGTGGGCGGCCCAGATGCCGATCGGCACGCCGATGGCCATGGAGCAGGCCGCGGCCGCCACCACCAGCACCAGCGTCTCGACGGTTTCCTTCCAGAGCCCCTGGTTGACGATGAACAGCAGCCCGACGGCGACGCCCAGCGCCAGCCTCCACGAGCGCTGCAGATACCAGGCAAGCGCCGCGATGAGCAGGATCAGCACGATCGGCGGCAGCCAGGTCAAGGCATCGACCAGCCCTTCAAGCGCGGTCGCCAGGCCCGAGGCTATTGAGTTGAAAAACCACTCGAAATTCGCGGTCAGGAAATCGAAGAACTGCTTGCCCCAGCGCCCGATCGGTATCTTGAAGCCTGCGATAAATGCCGAAACCGGATCCACCGAACCCCTCCTGCAATTTCGGGATAGAAACGGCGGCCATCCATGGGAACGGCCGCCGCAACACTGTCACGACGTAGTGGCCGGGCTTACAGGCCGAGGGCCGACTTCACCGCTCCGGCCGCATCGCCGCCGTCGAAGGTGGTCACGCCGTTGAGCCAGGGCGTCATCGCCTCGGGATTGGCCTTCAGCCAGGCGGTGGCGGCCGCCTGCGGCTCCGCTCCGTCATTGAGGATCGAGCCCATGATCTCGTTTTCCATCTTCAGCGAGAAGACGAGATTGGTCAGGAACTTGCCGACATTCGGGCACTCGGTGGCATAGCCGGCGCGCACATTGGTGGAGACGGTCGCGCCGCCGAAATTCGGCCCGAACACGTCATCGCCGCCGGTCAGGTACTTCATGTCGATCATCGTGTTCATGGGGTGCGGCTCCCAGCCGAGGAACACCACGTCCTTCTTGGAACCGGCGGCCTTGGTCACGGCCGAGAGCATGCCGGCCTCGGAGCTTTCGACCAGCTCGAAGCCGCTGAGGTCGAACTTGTTGTCCTCGATCATCTTGAGGATCAGGCGGTTGCCGTCATTGCCGGCCTCGATGCCGTAGATCTTGCCGTCGAGCTTGTCCTTGAACTTGGCGATGTCGGCGAAGTCCTTCAGGCCCTCGTCATAGGTGTAGGCCGGCACGGCAAGCGTGTATTTGGCGCCTTCGAGATTGACCACCAGCGTATCGACCGACTTGTCGTCCTGGTAGGGCTTGATGTCGGCTTCCATGGTCGGCATCCAGTTGCCGAGAAAGACGTCGATGTTCTTGGCCTTGAGCGAGGCATAGGTCACCGGCACCGACAGCACCTGCACGTCTGGCTCATAGCCCAGCGCCTTCAGGATCACCGAGGCCGTCGCGGTGGTGGAGGTGATGTCGGTCCAGCCGACATCGGAGAAGCGGACCTTCTTGCAGCTGTCGGGTTCGGCCGCCAGCGCAGCTCCCGAATAGAGGATTGCCGCCATACCGAGCGATATGGCGATAGTTTTCATACGCGACATGCGTCTCTCCCATTGTGAATTTACTGCGGCTGCGGCTTGGGCCATTCGTGTTTTAGCCAAACATCATTTTGGAATCGTTTCAAGCATCGCCACGGCGCAAGGCGCGGCGTGTATCTTTCTCCTTGCGACACGATCACGCTCCAGCAGCGACACCACAAGGTTTTCAGCACAATCGCAAAGGTTGTGGAGCGCGTGAAAAGCACATATCTGGAAAAAGCGCGGCCGGCCGGCGTCATCGCCATCGGCGCGCACCATATATGCGATGCGCGGCTCGCCGATTCGGCAGGAGGCCTGCGACAGGATCGAGGGAAGCGGACCGGATGATGGAACCCAATGGCAGCCTCTTCACGCGGGTTCTCAAGGCGGCCGGGCGGGTTCTTGCCTGGCCCTTCGCGCGGCTTTGGGCATGGTATGCCAAACGCGGCTGGATCACCCAGGCCGTCATCGGCGTGTGCGCCATCGGGCTGGTCGCGCTCTACGGCTATTTCGTCTGGGTCACGCAGGTCTGGACCAACTTCAATCCCGACTATCCGGACGCCTATCATTTCGAGAAGCGCAACATCAGCGCCGGCGAGCAGGTCGGCGCGGACGCCGGGGGAACTGCCGCGACGGCCGCGCCCAGATCCTGCGGCCGCTCGGCCATCGCCGACGTCTCGGCCGACCTGACCGACTTCAACGTCAACCAGAATGCCTGGATCTCGTCGATGATCCTCTACAAGCTCGGCTTCTTCGGGCTTTCCTGGGACAACACGCCCTTCCTCGACAACAAGGCCTCGTTCCAGCGCGGCATCAACCAGGCGATCCGGCGCACCACCACGGAGCTGGCCGACAATCTCGGCCGCCTGCGCGGCACCAGCCAGGTCGATTCCGACCTGCAATCGGCGCGCGGCAACATGCAGTTCGACGAATACACCTGGTATTTCGGCCTCCGCCCCTTCGGCCCGAAGACGCCGACGCCCAGCTACTACCGTTCCGCCATCAAGAGCCTGCGCGCCTTCAACACGCGGCTGGAGAAGTGCGATGCCGTCTTCGATGCGCGCGCCGACAACCTCATCCAGTTCATCGACCGCATCGCCAACGACATCGGCGGCACCTCGGCCATCCTCAAGGACCGCGCCGAAAGCAACAGCGCCGGCTGGCTCGACCCGCGCGCGGACGACCGCTTCTGGTTCGCCTATGGCCAGCTCTATGCCTACTACGGCCTTCTGAAGGCAACGCATGAGGATTTCGAGGACGTGCTGCGCACGCGCAATCTGGACAGCCTCTGGAACCAGATGGAACAGCAGACGCGCGCGGCCCTCAACATACAGCCCTTCATCATCTCAAACGGCGCGGAAGCGGGCTGGATCATGCCCTCGCACCTCATAACCATGGGCTTCTACATCCTGCGCGTGCGCTCCAACCTGGTCGAGATCAGCAACGCGCTGTCGCGGTGATGGTGACGAGTAGCGAGTAGCGAGTAGCGAGTAGCGAGTAGCGAGTAGCGAGTAGCGAGTAGCGAGTAGCGAGTAGCGAGTAGCGAGTAGCGAGTAGCGAGTAGCGAGTAGCGAGTAGCATGGGCTGGCGGTTGCGGCGAACGGTCAAGCCCCTTTTCTCTTTTCCCTATTCGCTACTCACTATTCGCTACTCGCTTTCCCACCTGTCGCATTTCGCGCATTGAGCGGCTGTTTTGAGACGGCGGACAGGCGGCCGGACGCGCTTCTATGCCGTCGGCCGGCGCCGCGGGATGGGTGCCACGGGCAAGTCAAGTGAGGGAACTGTCATCCGATGGGTGAATACAAGAGCGACATCGAAATCGCGCGTGGCGCGCGGAAGCAGGCGATCCAGGCTGTCGGGGCGCGGATCGGGATACCGGGGGAGCACCTGCTGCCCTACGGCCACGACAAGGCCAAGGTCTCGGCCGAGTTCATCCAGTCGGTGCAGGGCAACAGGGACGGCAAGCTGATCCTGGTCACCGCCATCAACC